>Ga0209562_1000827_pt1 | contig 11148 bp, 6 predicted proteins | sample WorMetvacBELIZE2_FD_187399 | JGI IMG/M metagenome (GOLD analysis project Ga0209562, IMG submission 187399) | Marine gutless worms symbiont microbial communities from Max Planck institute for Marine Microbiology, Germany - Olavius vacuus BELIZE.2... | ecosystem: Host-associated > Annelida >...
CTGTGAGTGTGTGGCCTTGCCATGGCCAGGGTGGCAATCAGGTTTGTCGTGATGGATGCATTCTACTGTAAGACTTTTTTTTGGTTTTGAATGCTTTCCGTTGAGCAGTCATTTACTGAAATTGGATGCTGTAATGTAATATATTGTAATTCAGGCAGCAAGTAAATAAATGGATGTTTAAAATATTCTTTAAAAATCAGCATTTTTCCGCAGCGTTCTACAGTGCCACTGCTTATTCCCCCCTGCCCTGCTATGGCACGTCGACATCTGTGATGCATTTCTGGTCTGATTGTGTAATTCACTTCTGCAGCATCTTAACAGTAGGCTCACTGTAATTTGTAGTCTTCTTAATAATAATAGTAATAATAATACTGCACGAGTCGTTCATCCGTGAGCTGCCCGGAGTAATGGTCACTCCTATATTTTCTTATTTTACTAAATTTTTTTCCAAAATTTTTATAAAAAATAATAATGATAATGATAAAGTATTGAAGTGAGTGAATGGTTGGGTGAACTGTGTAGTTTTGGCAGCTGAGTGCTGTCGGTGAGATACGTCGTGATGACAGCTGTATGGACTTCTCTGGCATTACTGGTCATGATGTTGTCATTTACCCATGTCATGGTCAGCGTGGCAACCAAGAGTGGAAGTACCTTGAGGTTTCTCTTGCAGCTTTGTTACTCTCTGTTAACTCTGCTCTTTCTACTGCTACTACTACTGCTAATAATAATAATATCAGATTGTTATAGTATTTTTACTAGGGCTGTACCGAATACGGTAATTTCACTATTCGGCCGAATACCAAATATCTAGCGTCAGTATTCGGCCGAATACAGTTCGAATTCGAATAGTTTCTTCGCTGTTATCGATTCATATTCATCCGGGTGCTTGTTTTTTTCAAATGGTTGTTCAGTGCCGACGTGCTGTAGCTCTTAGTATTACTACCACCACGCGATATAATAGTTTTACATATGCTACACTCGGCTTTACTTTCGTCAGTTTCACAAATAGAAAAGTATTTCCACGTGTGACTGCGCTTCTCCATGTTAACGTACAGCTAGTGACAAGACGAATCAATTACTACGCTGCAGACAGATATTGCAGTGCTCGTACCGGAGCACTCCTAGTACGTCTCAGTGTTGCAGATACCATTCATATGCAAATTACTTATTTGTAGGTTTTCCTTTTTATTGTGTATGCTTTTACTTTGTATGTTTCTTTTATGTGTTTTTTATGTGCTGCCCCAGTGGCGTAATAAATAAATAATAATATTACTTCATGGCTGGAGGACGCCTGCCGCAGCAACTGCAACCCTGACTGGGGTTTCTGGGCCCTGGACTGGATGCTGGGCCCATTATCGCCCGCACTGATTCGTGTCAGTTCATCTGCATCGGATCCCTGCAGCCGCGCCTGTGTCGTCACGCTATGGTGCAATCGGCTTCATCTAACAGGGACTGTTAACTGTGGACGCACACCCCGGTGTTTGGTCCGCAGACGTGGATATAGCTACGTTAATGACTCCGCATCTATTGCACCAAGGAGTATTTACGACCGTTTACGAGCTCAGACGAGGCTTCATGACGCTGGCCAACATTAATTGATGTGTTTCATCGCGCGCTTGTGGCGTGGCGTGGCCGCGTGGGCAGTTATCAACTATCCGTATTCGGGTTCCAAATCGTGACAGTATTCGGTCGAATACGAATAGTGCATTTGGCCCACTATTCGGTTCGGTTCGAATTCGAATCGAATATTCGGTACAGGCCTAATTTTTACATCACTTGTGTAGAATAGTCTCTGTCGCTGGTCCGATGGTCTGGAACTCACTGCCTGATCATCTCCGGGACCCAACGCTCGGCTCTGACTGTTTCAAGTCACGCCTGAAGTCACACTTGTTTTCGCTGTATTAGACACGCAGTGCATTAGAGGCATAGCGTAATGCACTCTATAAATTGACTACTTACTTTCTTACTTAGTAGTGAAAATGAACTAAACTTCAGCTTTGATTGTATGAAATACACCAGTTTTATTGCCATTTTTGTCTGTAGTCTTCATTTGACCTCTTAATTTGACCATAACATAAACACTTTGTTGATAGCAGAAGCATGTACGGTAAGAATGTCTGTTGATTGTAGTCAGCTTTTTGTGTGTTTTTTTGTTTCTTTACTTTCTGTTGCTTACGTTTCTATCCAGTGACTTAATAAAGCTCGTATTGAATACTTCTGTGGGAAAAGTGACTTGACGGTTGTTTTGATTTCACTGCTGGTCTTGTGACGTTTCGTAACTGTTGCTAGTTGTGAACTGTGTGCGGCAGGATGGTAGTCTGCGACACCAGAGCACAAAGTTGTGCTTGGAGCTATCACAGAGCAGCACTCTAGTCATGTCCAAGTGTAACGGCAACAGTAAGCAGCAATGGCTGTGGAAAAGAAGTGCCTTGGCAGCCTCCGACTCAGCAGTCTCCTTTGTCAAAAAAGAGAAATCTCATAGCCGACTTACAACCAGTACTTCGTCCATCAAACGACTCCCGAAAATTGCTCAGGAACTTGCAGTCGGAGACTACTAGGACTTTGGTTTATTTTACTCATAAGACAGTATATAATCTAGATCATGTGAGCTACAGTGACCGGTATTGTATTTCTGCAGTTGTTGGTTATTGGTCCTGTATCGTATCATATCGTGGCAAAGCTATTGCAAACTGCTTTTTGATACTAGACAGAATGTTGTTGTTTTCTTGGTTAAGTTGTGACACTTTTTGTCCCTTGTTTGTTAGTGCCGCATGACTATCGTCATCTTGTGACATTCCTATACATACCACTGCAAGCTTCTGAACCGTCCGTTATTATTGTTATTACTAATTAATTATCTATCAACGTGAATTTGTATTTCTAAGCTGTGTATAGTATGTTGCTTGAATTTTTTGGTGTTTTTTTGCTATTGTTAATGCTGTGAACTAGCGTAGAATTTATAGCATGTACTTTCTAATGTAATTGATGCTAGTTCTGTTGTGTAACAAAATGCAGATTTCAGTGAATGTATTTGGTGTTAGTAGATCGTTTCTCAGTGAATCAGTGTAAATCACTGACAGTGCATACTTGTCTTTGTGTGAGATTTGTGATATTTGTGAATGTGATCATAAGACAGGCGTTATATATCAGTTGTTATTCATGTGTGGCATCACAGAATTTTTTCAACTTACATTATTTTACTTACTTATTGAAATAAAAAAGATGGAAGAAAATTGCTCGTTTGAAAAGTAGAATTATAGTGTTATTGTGTACGTGTTGTGTAATGCTGACAATTTATTGTTACTATGCATGTTGATGTTCTGTTCTTTCTCACTTCTTTCCTCCTATTCCACTTTCCCACTGAAGCCTTTACGGGCTTTTCTTCCCTGGTAACAAGCGCAGTCGATTTGAAACTTGTAACACAACATCCAGAATGGTCTGAATTTGCGTTCCAACATTTCTTTTTGGAAATCTCGTCCAAGATAACAAAACTAGACCCCTTTAAATTCTCAGCCCACCACCCCAACTTGTGAGAGACTGAGTTTTCTCGCTGCAGATGGTGTCACGTTAAGTAGAATATCTCTCAGATAGGGTATGCCCGCAACCGCCTGGCATACTAGTCAGTTTGGTAAAGAAAACGTACACAATGCAGAGCACAGTAAAACTGCAGAATCTAGTTTTAGTTGTATTATTTAGCTGTACTTTTGTCCCGCTTTGCTATCGCCTTATCTGTTATCAGTTTAAGCTTCAGCGAGTTGATTTTACCACTTGTTGAGTAGCATCTGTGTTGCTGCAGGCATGAAAATAGAACACTACTCGATATCAAACTGCTCTCAGTTGTGCTCAGAAACAATGGCAGCAGGTTCTGTCTGAAGCAGGACGTAAGTTGCAGGATTAACTTTGTGAGCTGTTATCACTCCCATGGAAGCTCTGTTACTCTGTGCCACTGGATCTCACATACTGACATTTCTTAACAACGACAAATGATTGTTAACTACATTTAGTAGACATTGTTTATGCAGTACAGTTTTCAGTATCATTTCAGCGAGAATTTATAAAGTATTTAATACGATATGCTTGCTACTAGATGTCGCAACTTTTTGTAGTATCCATTTGTAGCTCTCGTCCTATAAGACATATCTGAGGTATGGAGGTTTTTACGTCTGGAGGTAAGAGGGGAGATTATCGGAACTGTTCTGTGTTGTATTGTGTACTGAAGTTGTGCAGTCAGAAGCATGCTTAGATGAGCAGTTCTTACAGTTCTCTGGATTGGTTTTTGTCACACTGGGCCCATTTCACTGTGTATTTTGTGTTTTTTGTCAACTGCAATATGTGTGTTGTTATTGTAACATGGTGAGGTGGACCTGATGGGATTGAAGCCTAATCCTTTGGACTTATCTGCCGTCAGTGCTCTGACACTGTTGGTTGGGTCAGTTGACCCGTAGAAACCCGTCCCCGATATGACCTATAATGTGTTTGGTGGGATGTTAAACCTTACTCAGCCCTGTAGTATCAATAACACAACGCCAACTTCTGGTCTGAAATATCCAGTTCTAACAGATTTTACCAATGAAGGTACAGCATAGTCAGTCAGCATACAAAGTGCAATTAAGCTCCCACCATTTGTGCATCATCATGTGATTGTAGTTTCCAGCAATAAGTAGATTGTATTAATTAGTCTTAGTCTTGTGATTACAATGCTTGCGTAGCATATCGTGAATAGTGCTTTGTTAAAGCAAAACTTGCAGCAGTTTGCCTTGCAGTTTGTGCATGAGTGACATGTACTGTAACTAATAAATGTGACCACAGTAAAAATTTGCATGTTGTTTTCATGCTGTTTTGACTGGCTGTAAAATGTCTTCTGTGTAAATCTGTCTGTCTGTCGTGTGTCGGTCAAATGTACCTGATTAGCTTAGTGCTAATTATCACTGTCATATCATACACAATATACACGTAAACAGGTAAAAAGTAATGCTCCATTGTACAGTAAAACTTCGTTAACACGGACTCGCATAACACAGACCCTCGGATTACGCGGACGAATTTTTTGGCCCGGTCAAAAGTCCTTGGTTTTACAGAGATTCCAACGGATAACACGGATTCGGTTAGCAGGGACTTTATGATAATACAGACTCCATTTCTGGCCCATCGAGTACCAAAGTACACCGGTTAACACGGACGAAGTGGCTTGGACCAGTGACATAGCACATCAGAGGCAGGTTGTTTACGGCTACATCACATACAGTGTACTAGCTGGCTGCTGCACCTGGAGAGTTGGTCCACTAAGATCACTATATGTTAGTGACAGGCTCTGGCGGGGGTGGTGGTGGCCATGCCTGGCTGTAAAGACTACTGCTGGTGATGGGGTGCTAATGTTACAGGCTGCTGGTGCGTCAGTCGTGTACATGCAGATATACTAGTAGAAATGTGAACAGTAATTTACTTCTAAACAGTAACTGTTGACGTTTACATGTATCGCATGGGAATGGTGTTGCATTTACAGTGTGCATAATCAAATGTACTGTAGCTTTGATTTTTCAGTTTTCGGATAACACGGACCTCGGTTAACACAGACGTAAACTGGGTCTGATTCAACAGGGTCTCGGCACTGCAGCAAGTAGGCTTGGCTAATTTGTGAAAGTGGTGCAGCTCTTTATCAGCATGTGCTTGAGGCTGAGCAGACATCCCATTTGTTGCAGTACGGTGCAAAATATGAACACGGTGTGATGTACAGACGGAATGAAGAGACTACCACAAAATTGCAGTCAGTAGCTGAAAAAATAACACACTCGCAACTTTGTCATCTGTACAGTATAATACAACTGTTAAGGTTTTAATCCCAACTGCTCACATATCAAACAAAAGCCTGAAATAAAATATCTACACTGCCCAAACAGATGAACATTATGTACACAAAGATTATTAACATTCAGCTTATGAACAAAAACACCCATTGCAGATCACACACATACTACTAACAATTCTATTAAGAAACAATTTGAATCGACAACAATGGCATTATCGGTGTTAGGTCATTTATTATCTACAGAGTGGGCCAACAAACAAACGGCTTATAAAGGTTTGCAACGCGTACACATGATGACACAAATATGTCCCATAACTGAACTGTTCAGTAGTTAGAGTAACACTGGTTTTTTAATGTCTCATTTATAAATTCTTTGCACAAGTTCAGAGATTTATTGTGTCCCGACTTACCAGATCCAAGCAGTGTAACAGAATGTGCTTCAGTTCATCAACAAAGTTATCGGCTCCTTTTAGGAAACAGTTTCTGTTACAAGTTCCTCAAACCAAGAAGTCAACCAGACTGGGTATCTGGGCTATTCCGTGACCAGTTTGCTGGTACAGAAAACTCAAAACGGGTTGCAGTGCAGCAGCTAATTTTTATTTAAACTGTGAATTAACCATAGTATAACATTGCTTCACTGAACTAATGCAAAGAATTCTTTAATGTGGCCGCAAGCAAAATACCAGTCTTATTCCAGACAAAGAACATGACAGTTTGACATAAATGCCTTCCCATACACAGGATATACTAATTTTTACAATCTGGTTTTACCTATCCTGTAGATATAAATGATACCACTACACCATTAATATTAATTGGCCAATTACGACGTAGTCTCTGGTAAACAAGTCTTTATTCAGAATTATACAATAAAATTCACTTCATTGTAAAGGCCAACAACAAATTCAAAAATTGCTGAATAGCATATACAAGTGGGTGTGCAGCAATAAATTAAAACTTGAAACAAAAATGTCTGTATTTATCACACTAAACTACTGTTAATTTCTGGGAATCTACATTACAAAGTAACTTATCAGTTTTACGTACACAAAAACCCAGCTGGGATAAAACGGCACCTTAGCAACCTGTCAGCAGAAATCACTCTTTTGCCTGACTTATGCTTAAGATGCTGTCATAACAGTAATGAGCAAATGCAAATGGTTGTCGGTGTCGGTAACAGCACCACCTCACAATCAGACAAAGCAAATGTATCATATCCAATAAGTAGCAGAAGAAAACAGTATGTGTCAGTGAGCCTGTGAGGCAACAGAAGGGTCAGCGGTAGTGATTTGTCAATAATGTTTTGTGGATGTTATCACACTCTCAGTTTCAGTATTGCAAATTCCCTACCCGCCTGACTGATCTCACGGACTCTACAAGTGCTTTATGATTCTTCCTGCTCATCAGTTTTTCGTTTCATTTTTATCACTTGCTGTTTAATCTGATGTGTTAGACTAAACTGGGTTCTGTCAGTTTTGAATGCACATTAAATCTTCACAAATCTTATATTATATACAACAAATGTAAATACCGAAATACAGTTATGAAAATCAAATATGCTTTTAAACTGGAGGAAGACCATCATACTCCAGTGAGGTTGAGGTTAAGCAAGGTTTAACGTCCACCAAACACATTATAGATCATATTGCATAAGAGTTTTTACGGGTCAAATGACCCAACCAACAGTGTCAAAGCACTGAAGGATTAGGCTTCAATCCCATCAGTCATGTCATTGTCCTCCAATTAATTAATCTCACTAATTATGGAGCAAACAAAGTATGTAAAACATAGCACTCCAGCTGTTTAGCTGTTTTCTGCTGCTATCAGAAGTCTGCACAGTGGTTTTGGCAGCATCTGCGACAAGAAAAAAACCATTAATTTCAAAGGCTGACACTTATGTCTGATCTCTGCAGTAACTACTGCAAACAGCTGCGCTTATCAGCCTAGCTAATTAGTAAATGTTATATCAGCGTTTGGATATTTTGAGAATATCATATTGAAACTCTATAAACACTTTTTACAATCTAACACTGACCCATCTGTAGCTAAGATTATGACAGTTAGTCTTTGAAATACATGTATGCACACTGAATAATTTGCCACTCAACCATCACTCCACATTCCTAGCCACAGCATTCACCAAATGCTACATAATAACTCGACATATATACAACAGACGAACACGTCCAAGCACAACAAACATTGCTGCATATCTGTCTCAAGTCGGAGTCACAAATCACAAACTTGCGCATTCGGCGGCAAATACTAGTGCACATCAGCAAGAGACAGTCAAGTAGAAAAACGAACTTAGTCTACAGGAAGCCGCTGTGCCTCAGTGGTGTTGGGACTCTCAACCGCTGAGACCTAACAGCTGCTATCGACAACGGCATCCGGCAATAATTGCTATAATGTGTTGTGCAGCACAGCACATGCACAGTCACAAGCACATTCACACAAGCATTTCTCACAGGTCAACTGGGAAATGTGTCAAGTAGAACAATACACTCTCACTCGCTCACCTGCTGCTCCAATGTTCCACAGCAGTCCTTTCACAACATTAAAATATACTTGGAAGAGTTTACTGCCAACAGGGATTGGACTGGATCGGCAAGCGCTTAATGTTGCAGTAAATGAAAATGCATTCCAGTTTACGAGAGCCTCATACATACCTCATCATCTGAATAAACTTGTAACTGAATATGACGGCAACAAAGACAATACAATAGCGACACACACTGAATCCTACTAAAAATAGATGTGTGACCAAGATTTTTGATTTGGGATCTTGAAAAGTAAATCTCTAAATTACGATACACAAATCTACATACTTGACACAGTTAGTGAGGTGTCTGCATGAAAAAAGACCCCCCCCCAGCGTCCCCTAGGCTATGTCCATGATGTATTTAGCAGATTTAATAACAAACAGCAATAATGCACAGAAAAAAATCTGTCATGTTTTACTCCACTCATGTGGTACCAGCACCACGCAGGATACTGAGACCACAACAGAGATGAATGAGCATGCCTATCAAATAGCTTCACCCACTACACTCATGAAATTCCCGACTGTTTTTTTCCTGATTTCCTGTGCTCACTGGTCAATTTTTAGTTTCTACTCTAAGTTGGCTACTGATTACTTTCTGAGTGCACATTAAATATCTGCATATCATCTCTTGTCCTTTCAAGAAAGTGCAACAGAATCCGCCAAATATTTACAACTCTCATCTGTACTATAATGAGGCTGCACTTTGTATATGTACAGACACATGAAGAGACCTAACCAACAAAATAAAAACAAATAGGTGAACTGAGAAATGGGTACATTTTACACTGGCAGACACACACATAAACACAAACAGATGGAAACAGAGTAAAACAAGTTCATCTGTCACACAAGCATACCGCAAGCATGTACACCGGACGCAAATGTTCCTATCACTGTTCTGCCGCATGGCGCAAACCGCACACCACACTTCACCGCACACATCACAGACAGGCCACAAGTGACGGCCACTCGTGTCGCACAACAATGCATAGATATCAAATACGTGTTTTAATTATCATACCGGCAGCCAGCCTATACATCTACGTAGTCAGACAGCTGGCTGCTGCAGTCACAGCAACCAACTAGATGCAACGAAGTACCACAAAAATGAAACAATTCTGTACAACTCCACAGTCACTACCGTGTTATCACTGTTATATATTTAACTTTTACAACCCAAACGGCACATGTGCATGCGGAAAACACTGGCTCTGAGCCACTTACATTTATCTGCTGAACAACAGTTGAACTAACATCTCGGTTGTACAGTACGCAAATGTTGCCTGACGCTGAGTGCGACATTCGACATTTATCGTCTCAAAGCTAAATTAAATTCCTATAGGGAAGCACAAACCCTGTGCATTCTCAAACTCAAAAAAGTCAATTCAAATTTTGCCAAAATGTTATCACTTCTTGGGTTCACCATGACTCACATTCCTACAAATTACCCCAATTTATATCAGCAGTTTTTCACTTTTTGCACGTGCGTGCACACACACACAGTACCTGTGGCTGACACACAGGTAAAATATCAACACAAGGCAACGGCCTTGTACTGATATTTTAACGGCATAACAAATCTTGCTGTCACATGAACCAACAGACAACGTTCATTTTTTGTCACATGAGGAACCACATACAACAAAATAATGGTTAGATCAGCCATTATGCCATAGCAATCATCACATTAAAAACACAAATAGATAATGAACATGTGTAAATATGCCAAGCTCATAAATGACAAATTATATACCAAAATTTTTTTGCCACGAAGTTGCAATTATTTATAGGAAGTTCGTTAACATGTATACCGATAAATTTTTCATCATGTTCCCAAAAACGACAACTGAGCAAGTTTTATGCTGGGCGAGTCTGGCTGCACTGTAACGTACTGTGTGCGGCTCAACAAGAGATCAGTCGGGTGTATGTGAAAGTCAACAAACTGTCAAAGGTTTGACAATTATGTCTGAGTGGCCAATGTGCGACTGTTAGTTCTGCTGAATGACACACGACAAGCTTGTCACCAATGATGTTACCACATCATAGCTCATCATACCACAGAATGTTTTTACCTCCAGTTATACTAAAATTTTCAGAAGTGGCAGCCTACAGTTTATACTTTCCATTCGCCACAGCCGACATGTTAAAAAACACCTGACGGGCATCAAAGATATGACCTGATTACCACAGATTATTTGCAGATTAAATACTGGATTAAGATCTGCATGCAAGGGGCAAATCAGTGCAACACAAAATCAACTTAACTACAAAATCATACAGATCTATCTCGACCGCCTCGTGTTCACTGTCTGTGTGCATGTGTGTGTGTGTGAACCTTGGACTGCACAACCGCTGCACAAAACGAAGACCGCGCAGCGGACGAATAACTGGTGAACAGTTGCACTTCAGTTCCAGTGCAGATTAGCAGCTGGTTATTAGCACGAGCCAACGAGGGTTTGTGGATGATGTGGTTTCCCTGTGACATCAACACAACGGTGGAAGCGGAGCAGGAGCAGCCGGTGCATGTGGCCGCCTGTTGGCTACACACCCACACACACAAGAATGAATGAAATCTTCACCTGATAGATATATCTTTTTTTCCTGTATCCAGCTAGATTTCTATTGTACAGGTAAATTTGGCTGTGGACACATTTAAAAGCTTTCTACAAGTATTCAGATCTGCAAGTAATGAAATGGTCGTGTTCTGTCTGATCAAATCTTGACCATTTACCATCCTGGGTTGAAGATGGCTCAACAACTGGAAAACTTTTGCATTTCACCCGACACATGCCAGTTC
>Ga0209562_1000828_pt1 | contig 11147 bp, 10 predicted proteins | sample WorMetvacBELIZE2_FD_187399 | JGI IMG/M metagenome (GOLD analysis project Ga0209562, IMG submission 187399) | Marine gutless worms symbiont microbial communities from Max Planck institute for Marine Microbiology, Germany - Olavius vacuus BELIZE.2... | ecosystem: Host-associated > Annelida >...
TTTGGGGAAATTCTTTCATTAGTCTTCTCGCTGTACATCCTTTGCATTGCCACAAATTTTTGATCAAAATTTTATCTTTATATCTCAACATAATTAATTAAACTGCCTAAACAAAAGTAAATCCATGAAGTAAATTTTAACGATGCATACTATGACGAATTTATGACGTCATCAAGCCATTAAGTAAATAAAGTGTAGATCATTTATTCCTGTTTCATTTGCTGCAAAAAATGTAAAAATAGGCCAAGATATGTCTTAGTTATAGTCAAAAATAAAGTGCCACGTTTTTTTATGGTTCACGGTGTACATTTATGGATGATGTTACATCTTACAGTTATAACTTGAACTTTGTGCACCTCCAGGGAGAATTAAAAAATTTCGGGGCCAAATTTATGGGGAAAGTTGTAAATGCACCCCCAGGCAGAGAGTGCACCCCCCGAGGCAAAGCAAGAGTCCAATCTTTTGAGGAAATTGGGGAGATCTGGACGGTAGGAGTCTAGGAGAGGTTATTTAGGTAGTTTCAGCGTGTTTTGAGGGCGACGACTAAAAATGTCAACTTTTTCATGGAAGAAAAGTGCACAACAGACAAAATCCTGGCTACGCCTATGCAGTGAACTCTGTTTCCCGTTTAAAATTTGCCTGATTATGGAAAGCATGCACTCAACATCGACAGATGATGCGCTTCTCGTCAGCACCACTAGCACAATGTTGTACCAGTAAACAAAGTGAAACATGTGAAACCAGCAAAATGATTTATTTTGTCGTTTGGCGATTAAGGAAACAAATTTTGTTTTGAATTGTAATAGCTCATTAATTGTAATTTTTCTAAGTCGCCGCCGCCACTGCAAATATGACTGACTTGAGTCGGTATGAATATGACTGGCGGCGTCGACTCAGTCACGTAAATATGACTGACTCCGACTTGACAAAATATGACTGGCGGCTCCGGGGACTAGGTCTCTCTCTGGCCACTTTCAGAAATCAACTGAAAACATTCCTGTTCGACACTGACATGTAGTAGCGCATTTGCGGCCTTGGTGAATTTGAGCTATATAAGTGACATTATTATTATTAGTACACATGCTGTTTCATGGCATACCTTTACAATCAATAAAATGTGATTAATTTAAACCAATTTTACATATACAATTCCAACACAATACCGAGTATATCCACTGAAGCTAAATTGCGACCAAAGCAAGGCAACTAAGCAAATGCAGTCTGTCTAACTGTTGGTCTTTAATTCTCAACGCAATTTGTCATATGCGTAAGATCAAACGTTCTGCGATGTTTTGAGCAGCAAATCTTTAACACTGTTGTGCAATGCATCCAGCAACGAACAACTACTACATGACACCAAACAACTACATGAGACACTGAGTATGGAACTACCGGAACTGCAACAGTACAAAACAGTGGTATTATTACTCTTCCTGCAGGCAAAAAGCAATGTTAAATATTGTTGTATGAACTGTACACAGTAGTTACAACTTCATACACAGTTTCACACCCACTGTTAAGTCAAGCTTTTATACAAAAACACTTGATAATAAAACATCAAGAGCGCGTGACACCAATGCAGCTAAACTCAGCTAAGGCACCTAAAGTCTAGCAGTTATATTACTAGTACTTAGCAAAAATATGCAAAATGTCTTGCACAAAATAGTTTCTGCAGCATATGGCAATTCTCAAAATATTCAGAAAATCGTCAAAAGCTACATATTTGGAGCCAAACTTAGGCCCTCAATGCAGCTGTGGAGTGTAAACTCGGAGCTGTTACATTTTACTCCAAGCTACAGCAGCGTTCAAAACGTCCTGTATATTACGACGTAAAGTGTATTACATGATGTAAGAAGTGTAATAATTCATCACACTGCCAAATTAGCTATCTGCATTGAGGAAACTAATACATACATAAAGTGTTAAAAACATGAATTTTTTTATGACATACAATCTCAGTTCCCATTACATATACAATCTTGCTATACAAAATATTAATGATTTCATAAAAGATAACTATAACTAGATCAGTACAGAGTCGACATTCAGATGTATTCACTTCTATCTAGTTATACAACAGCAGTCATTATAAATGCAACATGGAAGCACTTCCGACTCACAGTCCTAATAACAGCACCAGCACGAGCTACAAAACTGGAAGGTTGTTAGCTTGGTTCCAAGTTGAGATTTTGCTAAAAGTGGTTCGTCTGAAGTTTGCTATGGTATTTTGATGAAAACCGAAACTGCAACAAACACTTTTTGCCAACACTACAAAATCAATTCTCAAACTTGCCAAAACAATTTCAACCATGCATCGTACTTTGACAGAAAGTTGCACATTATATAAAAGAAAAACATAGAAAACAACAACCAGACACAGCATTGCAAGTATGGTAATGGTATCTAAACGTACTTAGTAGTTCAAGATTTTCAACATTCTTGACCAAATAGCAAATACTCTAAACTTGTAACAAACCTGTCTAATCTGATAGGAGGTTTAACAGCATTTTCAACATGAGTGTTTAGTTATAGTAAGTTAAATTTTGCTGGAAATTTTCAATCATTATAATTCAGTTGTCTTCTCACATCCAAACAATGCAATTAATCTAGCTTACTTCTAAATTCATAATCAATGACCTGCTTCAACCAAAAATAAAGTAACATTCAGTACAGTACTCAATAATATTCGGCATAAACTGGGCTATTTAATTATAAAGCTGCCTTTGTAACATGTTCTCAGACTCGACTGATCGAGCAAGGTTTAACGTCCCACCAAACACATTATGGGTCTTTATGGGTCAAATGATCCAACCATCCATGTCAAAGCACTAAAAGAAGATAGGGTCTAAAGGATTAGGCTTCAATCCTACACGGTCCACCCCACCATGCTCACAGTAATACAACAGACTCTGTAACACATTTGAGATATGATCCACTTGTAGCATGGAAGACTATTACAAAATAAAAACCACAGCAAAAAATTAAATAAGCAAATTACAGATCTCAATGCGCCACAACAGTGCAGGAAGAAACTGATGCTGAAATAATAAATAAGGCGCACCTTACGATTGCACATTCCGTATCCCAATATACACATTCTGCAAAACATATTTACATGGCCCAATATCTCTGGTACTCGGTGACAAGGTTTAAATTAAAAATCACGAAAAAGTTCAGCAAAAATACACAATTATATGAACAAACTCGTCCCTGTATCGAAACTCCCAAAAAAGACTACATGAAACAGAAAACATACACATATAGTAACTCAAAAAAAAATCACTAAGAAATACTACCGGTAACATTTCAATATTGAAAAACATAACCAGTCCTCAGTGCAAGAACTTGCTAAATGTGTTTTCCTGTATCGTTATAAATGCATTCAGTATTTTAACAAAGTAGCAAGCATATTATTGCCGCACTGTGATTAATGAGCAACGCATGGCACCAGTAATAAACAAGACTGCCTGTCAATCATGGGCATACCACCCGCAAATAAGATACACAGACACACTTTTTTGCTCCTGTGACGCTGACCCGACAATATTGATATAAGAACGTGACCAAGATATTCTGAAGATGTACCTACACAATAGTGACGGGCAATTCGACAGAGAGGGAAACAATTCAATTCAGTGTCAAATTAGACTCGATACGATTCGATTCATTACAGCCAATCAGCTCACATCTTATCACACGCTGGTAGACTGTGCTATTGATTCCGATATACAGCCTGACAGTTCCAAAATTGCTATATTTGCCTACCCACCTTGCATTAACCCTCCCCCTGACAGAGGGTTCCCCTGGGATGATCTCCGAAAATTTTTCGTGGATATCAATGGATGGCCCACGTACCACATATGCGTAGAAACATTGCCGAAAATTTCAATCGCCTGAGTAGGGTACACGAACGTTACAGACAGACAGACAGATGGGCGACAACATACAGCAAACGTGAACGCTAGTCCGAATCGATTCGAACTGATTCTTCCGATCACTACTACACAACAACAACCAACGATGTTCCAGGTCAAGGCATTCCAAATTTAGAGCCCGAACAGGACACAGACATGCTTTTCTTGCTCCTGTGACCTTGAACTTGACCTGAAGATGTGCTCATGTACCATAAACGAACTTTCTAGACCAAAGCTTTCAGAAGTAACAAACAGACACACATGACTGAATGCATTACCACACCACATTTGCACGTGCTAATAAAATGCAGTTGGTCTTTCAGTAAATGCACGTTTCCACTGTAAGCACTAATGGTACAATGTGCCAAGACCAGTTAGTGCAACTGCAGCCACAATCAGGCAACTTCTCTGGCTGTGGTGTATGCACACATTTGGCACATATCATCTGTACTGACTCAATATTAGGAAACTGCTTCAACTGACAATGAATCGTTCTTGCATAATTCAACACGAAAATTACTCATCCAATCAAATCTTTAGTTACAGGAACAATAATTTTTAACGGTCAAGTAAGTAGATGCTGGATCAAAAAAGGTTAAGAACTGATCAGAGTAAGTAAAGACTTTAACTCTACACATAATATGTCGTTTCAACGATGGGTCTTTTCAGGCAAATTGATAGACTGAGTAAGGTTTAACGTCCCACCAAACACATTATAGGTCATAGTAATCGTACTGGTACTAACAACAAACTCACAACTCAGGGACAGTACATACCAAAAATGGTGTTAGACAGTTACATACAGTCTCATTATGATGCAGCAGTTATAGCACACGCTAAAACACATACAGAAAGATGCAAAATAAAATATTATTATAAGTTAAGCCTTGCATTTCAAACTGAGCCGAACTGCATACAATCGTGAAATTATACAATACCAGACACACACACACACGCAATCAGTGTTACAACTTCTGCACATTTATACTTAACACATGTACAAAAAATGTTCATAGAACTCTGTTGAAAAAAGTAATAACTGTTGCTAGCTAATGCAGCGCAAGTTCAGTATTGTCACACACAATTGCAACAGTGTGATTGGTGGCCAACGAGTCTTTCACATATCTGAAGATCTATAGTCGGTCATACTGCCTAGCAGCTGCTTCCAACCGCGCCGTTATCTATGACACAAAACAAACACACAATTGCACATATGCCATTCAATCTGTGTATATTTATAAGGTCACCACAAATCTGCAACTAAAAATCGTGATGCTTTCCAGTGTGGCCATGGGTTTAGCAAACCCCACCAATGTACAACAATACAGAGCGAGTAAATAGTATTTGCATGGCGCAACAAAATCGAATGTCATGATGCGCCGAATATGACCTATAATGTCAAACAAAACTATACAAATTGACTGACTGAGCAAGGTGTAACATCCCAGCAAACACATTATAGATCATATCGGGGATGGGATTTTACCAGTCAAATGACCCAACCAACAGCGTCAAAGCACTGAAGGAAGCTCCTAACTATACAAAACAAAGTAATTAATAACTATCATGTCACAGTTCATGGCTCACAGTTCAACGACTTTATTACCTATGCAATCATTACAGCAACAGTTTATTTCACTACACACTGAACGATTGTTTCTAATCATAACAGTGATGAAAACGACGACAATTACTTACAATTAAATTTGCGAGTCATTCAATGTGGACAAAGTATAGACATTAAAATTTCCTGGCATTCAGGCGAACATGCATTATTCCTTGGTCAGTCCCTCAACAATCAGGCCTGTCCCAGAAAAATCAAAATAGAACTACTACTGAAATCTATCTATTTTTCACATAAAATAAGAACTGAAATTCCAATAAAGTTAACAATTAAACAACTCATGTGACCACAAATTATGCTACTGGCTCTGGAAAGGTTACTCAAGGTCACCAGTAGCAACATCATTTCACAGATTTGTATGATTTCTTATATGTGTGTGATATTAATTATCCAGAATGTCAATTTTGTTGCTACTATTATTATGTTTGGTGTGAAAAACCAGAATGATGGGACTGTCTGGTTGTTAAAAAGTCTCGAATAAATGGAATTTTGATACAATACGTTTGGGACAGACAGAATAGCCATAGTGTGCAATGCATCTTTTTATTCACCAGCAGTCCAACCCAGTATAACAACATCTTCTTATATGAAAATGAATGAAAAGTGCAATGATTTAAAGTGTGTCCAAAAACCGACTTACAGCCGGCTTAGTCTAACACACCATGCAAACAAATCCAGCCGTTGAGCAGAATATATAATATAGTATAGATGTTACTGCTAGCAAACTGAAAATACGACACACAGGAATAAAACTAGCATTTATGCAAAGCTGAGCTGAAGATGAAAAATATAACAGACCATTTTGTGGAATTCGATCTGAGCATTCAAATATGCTTGCACGTAGTCGCGGAAATCGGTGACACGGTGTTGATGGAAATGCTGCGCCTCGGCCATGATGCTGTATGTGACGACATCAGTTCGACACTTTGCTTCTTGCAGTTCCTGATCACTTACTTTGCCCGAATCTTCTTTGTCTTGTAACTTTGTCACAATACCCTGAGATACATGACTACTTGACTTCACACATGCTACACAAATATATTTTCAACAAAAAACATTCTTGGCAGAGCACACAGCAGCGATGCAAACAGCTAGTATACTTTGCAGTCACTGAAGTTCACTTTCACACTGGGCAGTCCATTTCTTGCATGCTTTTCTGTTTATTACTGTACCTTGAGATATGTGTCTTCTTGTGTCACATCAATCAGTTTGATATCTGTCGGAACCATATCCTACCTGGCTATAGTAAGCCTTTTTTACGAAAGATGTATAATAATATTGTTTTTTTTTTGTATAAAAAATTGCACAAATGTTCCACACAATGTGTAAGTGAAACAAACACAGTCTGACAGTCACAACAAAACTTACTCTGTGAAGAAGAATGGTGTCTGGAAATGTCGACAATATGCCTCGATACTCATGCAAACCGTCCATCAAGTGACTGACATCATTTGCTGGCTAAATATTCAACAAGCCGCATCAATATAAGCATTAGCATACTCTAGCTGGAATGAACATAGTTGTTATGAAAGTTGTACCATGAATCATTGTGACACAGTGCATACACAATGGAACAATCAAGTACATCACATAAAAGCAATACAAACAATTCATAAAACAGCATTCGTTGGCATTTCACTATCTACATTTGGCCAGGTTTACTCCGTATCACGTGTCAGACTTTCCTGATAACACAGTGTAGTCTTGCCTGAGTATAATTTCCTGAATGTACTGAAATAATAAAAAATAAAACAAAGATACAGTGCAGCTTTGCCATGCTTACAGCTTACACTGTAGTCTACTATGTACTGGCAGCCAATGAAGCACTTGCAAAATGTCCGAAATATGCAATAGGAACAAAACATACATACACAGTATGCTACAAACATTGCAACAGCATGACAACATTCACCTGCTTGGCATACAGGTCGCCAATCTCCTCATACAGTTTACTGGTGTTCAGTACAGCAGAAGTCAGTCCTTTTGACACTATATACAGCACACAGTAATGTCGACTGCATCAAATCATCAGATATACCACATTTTATACAATGACACTTTCAATTTCCTATGTCGTTTCACCATCTGTATAATACACTAAGGAAGCTACCACATAATTCATAACAATAATCAACTCTAGCTTCAGTCACAAACCTGGTCTGTCATCGAGTTCAAACGACCTTGCTAATCCACAGAAAGCCTGGCCAACCTTCCTGTAGTGCTTGCTGAATGCTAGAGCAATGACAAACATAATGACACAGTTAACTATGACAGCGACAATTTGTCTGATGACAGTTTCATCATCATCATCATGAAAACTTCTAAGGCGCCCCTTACGGGGGCTCAGCGGCATCGTACAGTACATGCATGTACGTAAAAAACTAAAAGTAACATGCTAAAAAAACTAATAAAAGTTTAGACTAGATGAGACTAAAAAGTGTGTTATGAGCTTCTTGTGGAAGCTGGTACGAGTTGAGATGACTTTAATGTCAGACAGCAGTGCATTCCAGGCATGTGGCCCAGCGATGGAAAAGGCTTTGTCAGATACATGCAGCCTAGTACGTGAAACGACGAAGTTGCCGCGCATGTTGGACCGAAGCCGGGTGTCGTCACAGCGCCGGACGAGTTCTGAGAAGTATTGTGGAGCAGTGCCGTGATTGACGTCAAACATTAAGGTACACAGTTTAAACTGAATTCTGCTCGACACTGGCAACCAGTGGAGCTGCTTCAGGAGAGGTGGCGCATGCGTCCGTGCAGAAGCGCCACAGAGAAGTCTAGCAGCGGCGTCCTGCACACGCTGTAGACGGTGGAGTGTAGACTGTGAGCTGCATGCAAACAAACTGTTGCAGTAATCCAAACGTGACAGTATCAGTGCACGTATCAGCGTATACAGTGTATCATAATCAACATGACGGCGAAGCTGATGGATCCGTCGCAGGTGGAAAAAACAAGTCTTGGCACAGTGACGAGCATTGGCTTCCATGGATAGATGCTCATCAATGTACATACCAAGGTTCCTGACCACTGTCGACGGCTGGAGGACACTGTCACCGATGGACAGGGTAAGGTCTGCTTGGCACAGCTTGGCTAACTCAGCACAGACACTGGTATCCTTCTGCCAGCTGCTTAAAATGTTTCTCTTTCACAATCATTCATCGACTTTCGTATTCTGTTATTAAACTTATATCATGACACTTTAGCATACTTCGTAACAGTGTTTGTTAATTAGGCCATTATGAAAATCTTAACATAAATAGAACAGAATAAAATAATACTGACTGTGACAACTGATGCAGTATATGACAGTGGCCAAAGAAATACTCAAGATTCCACAATCGTCAACATTACTAACCTAAAATTCACTTGATCAGGAAACACTTGTCTCCAAAATGACCGGATGCAAATGTCACTTATTAAAAGCAGAAAATGCATGAGCTATATGATGCATCAGCAGCAGGATTAAGCAGGCCAATGAAAGTCTGACACAATAAATACACAACAAGCCATACTAACATTCTTCGTATTTCTTGGCACTTCGTTCCATCGTCGTAAACAGCTGTTTCACACTGTCGTCCATGCTCTTCACAAACCGGCTGAAGCACTCCACTTGTGTCTCACTGTTATGTACACAAACACACGACCAGAAATGAGCCACCACATAAACCATTAGTCTCAGATATCCAGACAGTCAATTACAGCAGTTATTCATATTGCAATCTACAAACTCCCTCCCAACTAACAACATATACTGGCGTAATACACGAATATCATAGGTTATTTCACAGACTGGCAATATGTGAGATGTTACAATGCACTTGGTATACTTACGGATATCTAGCAGGCATTGGCTCGATGTGTGGTTCCACAGTAAAGAACAAACGTTCACCAAGAAATTCATCTTTTTCTGCCTTTCGTTTACCTGCGGTCCAGCGCTGCAAAATACAACATACACAAACACTAGAATATATTGTCTACATCCATGGCAGCATGTGACACCCAAATATCTGGCTGCACAACATCACACAATCAAACCATTATACTGATGAGCTTCTCATAGCATAAAAGCCGCCTGAAATGAAATGAATCGAGTAGTCATTCAACTAAATCAACAGCACAGGACACACAGAAAAGGAAGAGCAAAAACTACCGCCATACACATTGTTGTTATTATTTTTTAAACACTGTTAGAGAGGCACAGTTACGATAATAAACATATCAGGAATGTTCACGTTAAAGACGGCAATTATAAAGACAGCAGAGTAAATTCAGTGAGCATTAATGCTCAGTCTGTACAAGAATGTCCTCATTAGACAGTGTTCAGTGTGGACACAGTCCAAACGGCTATTGTCAGACTGTTTCACGCTCATGAAGCAGTGACCAGGAATGTGCAGTCATCCAAGATTCATCTCCAAGATGGAAAGACAATAGGTCTTGTTGTGTTCAAAGAATGGAGACAACGTAATAATGCAAGAGTCACGAAATAATGATAGTATGGCAAGAGCGTTAGGGTTACAGTATGCGAAGTACCTTGTCATCGGTGCAGGACAGAAAATGTACAAAAACTTCAGAGTGCGATATGACAGGATGTTTGCACATTCGGTCAATCCACAGCTGCAGCTGTTTCAGCCGCAAACTGACAAAATCGTCTTCAAACCGACCTGTGGCCACAACAGACTGACTGCACTGATGTATCGTGAAACCATGCTGTAACAGCTATGAATTAACAAACATTCAACACAAGAACAAAACTCAATAAAACTGTATACTAGCACAGCATGAACCTGCATGCTGCTGTCAATTGTAGCTGCCAAAGTCACACGTCAACATCAAATATCATTTAAGATCTAATCACTTCTACGTTTCAACATAACACATTCTTATTACATCAATTTCTGATCAACAGTTTTTAAAGTTTTTTTTGTGCGGAGAGACAGACAGAGAGACAGAAGGAAAACAATATCTACTTCACTCAGCATAGCTGGTGCACGGGTAACAGCACAGAAAAAAAAGAAGATATTTTACGGTTCAATTCTCACTTAAATATGCAACCATGTCTCTGCAGATTAATGAGTTGAGCTGCATGTTTAACAAATGCAGACGAGCTCCATCACATTCCTCGACTTTGCACCTATCTTCACAATCTGCCAGGATGTTTCTGATATCAGCATCATTTATTAAGGCATCACAAGCTGTCACAGTACACCTCTGACTGCACAAAGGTTTGCTTTGTGAAGAATAAACAGCAAAAACTAATTTCTATACAGCAGTAGCAGTTTGTTCCATTACCCTTAATATCACCCAGTCTACAAATATGCTCAAGTATGATTTATTACTTCAAAGAAAATACGGCATGCTCACATCTCTGAAGTATTGGTCAAAACAGCTGGATTGATTGAGAATGATTGAGTAAGGCTTAACGTCCCACCAACACAATATAGGTCATATGGGGACGGGTTTTTATGGGTCAAATGACCCAACCGACAGTGTCAAAGCACTGAAGGAACACACAAAACACTAAACCAAATAGAACAAAGCACCACAATACATCTTAACTAAGGAATACAGATAACACAAAGTACAAAACAAAACACAAACTAAACCCAGGTTCG
>Ga0209562_1000829_pt1 | contig 11147 bp, 9 predicted proteins | sample WorMetvacBELIZE2_FD_187399 | JGI IMG/M metagenome (GOLD analysis project Ga0209562, IMG submission 187399) | Marine gutless worms symbiont microbial communities from Max Planck institute for Marine Microbiology, Germany - Olavius vacuus BELIZE.2... | ecosystem: Host-associated > Annelida >...
CCACCAACCATTCTTCTTCTCACAAAACTAGACTAAATTATCTATCGCGTGGTATAAAAATATGGACTGAGTTTTCTTCCGTTTTGTCACAATGCACGCGTTTGACAGACAGATGGACAGACAGACGGACAGACGGTCAGAATTCCCATCGCTATACCGCGACTGCATTCCATGCAGCGCGGTAACAATCAACTATGCTAGTTTGGCTTTGGCGTTTTGCCATTATTAAACAGTACACTGCACTGTCAAACTGTCACACGACTGACACGAGGCATGTGACGGTGACGTCAGTGGACGGTGACGCGAAACCTGCCGGAAATAGAAAGTGATGCATCTAAAATACGTATGAAAGTGGAACTGTGGAGTGGAAGCAAACCAGTAATAAGTATGCAAGAGTAAAATATTGAGTGATAAACTATTAGTGATGGTAAAACTGATTGACCAAATTGACACACAAATCACCGGATGAATGTAAAGCAGAGTGGTCGTCAAACCGTACGCTGGCTAATTATTTTTTGGCGTACGTGTACGCCGGCCATTTTATTTTGGGCGTACTCGTACGCCAGGCCATCTAATATTTGGCGTTTTGGCCAAATTTTCTGGCGTATAATACGCCGGTACGCCAGTTAACGGAGGCCCTGCTGTGAGGCCAGAACTGATGCCAGTTCATTGGCAATCAGCTTTGAGGGAACTTGGTCCTAGACCCTGTGATAGGCTGCCATTACTTTCTGCCAAGTCCACAGTTACCTTACCATATGCACAGCGTCACCACATTTTGGACTGTAACATATTATACTGTTCGTTGGTGACAGAGGCACTGCCAATCAATATGATATCAACAGCGTCATTAGGTGGTAAAAGCCGTAAACTAACATTTGCTTCACTAGAACGACAAACTTGGCTGGCTGGACAGAGATCTGGTACGAGGACATCTATTGAGATGCATTTTGTTCTTCCACATAATCTGTGCAATGTGAGCTTATAATCAAACAGCATGTGCAGCATCCACTGTACTTATATTGAAACACATGTCAATGAAGAACAGAACACTTATTAACAGACAGATGCGATCAGAAACATTACCACACTACATCTGCGAATGGTAATGAAATAAAATTAAGCAATTACTACAGTGTTATATTCTGTGCTTTAACTAAAGTTCAACATAGCCAGTATTAAGCAACATAAACAACTTCAAGGTCCATGGCAAGGACATGACTTAAAGAAAGCCAGGATCAAGGACTCAAACTTTATCTTCAGTGACATATCAGGACCAAGAACAACATGCATGTTTGCTGGAGAGGTATTTTGCAAGACAGATGTTTCACTGTCGAACTAACAGTGTCAAACACTCAAAGCATCTTGTCAAGCAGAACAAAGAAATCAAAATTCAATGTAAACTGTCACTGAAACAACTGCTGAGAAGTGTAGAGCAGAACATGACTGATCACCTAGACACATAATTGAAATAGAGCCGATCTGTAAAACGATGGAACAACAGCTGCAGAACTGTACACAGTGACAACAACCATATGACAGGCCTACCTCTTTTCTAGCCTTGATCAGTGATACTATTCTTGTCCGAGACTCGTTGATGTCCCAGAAGTACTGCTCCATGTCGGCTAGTGTCTTCTCCGATTCCCATTCTTCTGTGTTCTGCAAACACCAAACCACATGTGAAATGGCAATTGCTACAGTGTGCTGTAAAGCAATTAATGGCACATTAATTTATTTACCATGAAACTGTACAAGTTCACTCTAAAAGCAAAGCAAAGTCTCAACGCCATGACGTCAAAACGTTGCCTGCGCCATTATAGCATTCACACATTTGTACATGTATGACCTTGACCGTTGACCTCCGACCTTGAAAACCTTTTCAGCAATGACAACTCACATGATGAATATTTGTGGCAAGTTTCACTGAAATATCTCCACCAAGTACAAAGATACTGTGTCACATGAAAAAGGTGTTATTGGACAACGGATGGACGGAAGGCTGGACAACTGGAAGACACAATACCTTTACCGCCTATTGTTGACAGTGGAGGCACAAAAAATGACAAAAACTGTATCGTTTATTCGTAACTTATAGAAAAAAAACAGACAAACAACAATCACAAAACTCAAACACAGATGCATTCAGTTTACACATAAACTACCTATTAGCGTAAGAGCGATAAAGTTCAAATGGTTTACATTTAAGTGAATGAAATGACTGGTGAACAAGACAGTTTGCATCTAAGTTTACAACTCTACATATACAACTAAATTCTTCTGATGACAAAAAAGATTAAACACAAATCTACCAACTATATCTGTGCTGAGGCCGACAGCTTTCATACAGCAGTATGAACCATGCAGGAACTCTTAGACACAGCCAAACTGATAAGGCTTCAGCAATGAGCAGAGTAGCTGCGGTGTGGAAATATGTTGTGATTACAGAAGTAATTCACCACTGTGCAACGTAACGTACATACCCAGCATTCACCGTAGAGTGCCGTCAACAAGTACATCGCATGGTCGTAGTTCTGCTGTTTCAGCGGACAACTGCACCAGTAATACACAGGCTCTGCTATTAGTATACCTATTAGTGTTATTATTACAATTAATACGTTTGTTGCATTTACCCTCAGTAGTACAGCTCCTGAGTGTTAAAGACAAACAAAGAAACATCAATTACTATTATTATTAGCAATTATTTTAGTGTGGTACATGTGCCTTGTGCTCTTTGCACTGGTTTTTCAGTTCTTTTTTTCTGTTTTTATCTGTATTATGTGCTATGTTTCTGTCTCTGTCCACCTTGTACTTAGTGTACGATTTTAATATTAAATAAATACATAGTAGTATTAGTAATGGACCTGAACTAATCAGGACACAGCACAAGAAGAACTATAAGCCTACCTGACGTGGCTTCCTGTAGAATAAAGTATTATTACAAGAACATCACACTTCGAGAGTGTAAAGTGCACTTACGATTCTTCACTCTGTGAATGACTTTAACGTGCGTCATCAACCGCATAATAATAATAATAAGTGTGAAGTACATGGAGTGTCACAAGTGATAAACATTCTAAAGCAGAAGGTAAGCGGTCAAGACCAAGTTACTGCTAGCCATCTGTGTGAGCTGTCAGGGCTTATAACTTCACAGGTCAAGTTCATTTTCCAAGTTAAAACAATGTTAATTATAAGCACAAGTGTTTTTTACTGACTACAGAAAGCACCCTCATTCTTCCCCAGTCATGCAACTGAGAACTGAAATTTTGGGGTCAATTTTCTACAGGCTAGATGTCTTTCTGTTTAAATGTCAGCAGTCTGACGCCAAGTTTACCGTTCTGTTTCAAGCGTCAGCATATCAGTGTCTGGGTTGTATCGGTCACCAGCAAGTCGTAATAGCTTGTCCCGTGCGTGGTAGTCTAACTCCAGTGAACTCAGCTTCAACTGATTGACAAACACAACAACAAACGAATGATGCTGCCGTGATAATACTATTCACAGCATCACAACACTGTGAGTGATAACTTCGATTATAGCAGATTTGCTTACAGTTAATTGCACGAAAAACACATACAGACAAGAAGCTCAGCTAACTCATACAGAGACAGAGAGGAAGAGCATGCATCAGCAGTTATTACTATTATTTAAGGTCACCAATTATGGTACTAATCAAAAGCCCATGTGACTTCCTATTAGTGAATAACAATAACTTGCATCCTATCTTGCATTGTTTCCATATTACTGTGCAGTACTGGTCAAATTTTCACTATAGACAAGGGCAGGGACCTCTCATCAATGCACTGTTTCTTGGTAATGTCTGCAAGTATCACCACAAATGATACATTGCCCAAAACTAGATTCTTTTAACTATATTTTTGTCTGAGACAGTATAAATCTAACGTCAATGAGTGTTACGCAGCTCGCGCCCAAACTTCGTGAATTCAGTGAAATGACGCAATATAACGACCACTGCACTGTTCAAGGTCATTCAAGGTCACCAATATCAGTGCCAGTCAAAAGCCACTATGCAACTTCTTGTTAGTGAGTTAACACTCACTTATATCCTATCTCGCACTGTTTGCATTTTATTACAGATTACTGGTTGAACTTTCTCCTTTGACTCTGTTCACTGCACTCATTCCGGATGAAACTCACGAATATAATATTTGACATCAGAAAACTAGAAACACTGCTCTACCTTACTGTATGAACGTATTCCAATAACTTGAACAGTTCAGATATGGATCACGAGTGTGACGGACGCAGGGAGAGACAGATAGATAGAACGGTCTTTGGCAATAGCACAATCTAATGATGTGTGCTAAGAATTACACATTAGTTTTAGATTAGTTTTTTTCAGATATGAATATGACAAGTCAGTATGGCACCACAGGTCAGTTACAGTGGTGATACTCACAAGCTCATTTGTTTTACGCTCCCTAATGGGATAGTTTTATTACTTCTGTAACAAGTTCTGTTTGATATTACATGATTTGTGTTTGTTTTATGGGTTGTTTTTAATGCTGCTGATAAACCAGGCAAACCAAGATTCTCATAACTCTGAGGCAGTACCACAGACCTGTGACCATGCCATCTGCACTTTGTATCATTTTTTTATGTTCTCAACAACCGAAATAACTCTGCAGTATTCAAGGTCCACTGACAGCCAGCACATGTGGCATTACTCAGACTGTAATAAATGCATCCAAGGCTACACACTGCAAGTAACATTAGCATGTGTTAGACTTACGAGTACTAAAAGTCACCGAGGGTGGTCCCAAGTCAGATCCCACAAAAAACTTTCTACTGTTACTAGAACAGAAGTGGCCAAACATTTTTGTCAAGGATCACACATGATCCTTGAACAGGCTTTGAAAATGAAAACTGGACAACTAACTGTAAAGAAACTGCATGATTTCTAACCACAATTCTGCCATGCCATCAAATAAGATAAGATAAGATATTTATTGCAATGCAACCAACGGTTGAAATGCTACAAGACAATTATACAACAAGACATTATACAGCATTAAAAATACCAAACAACATGAACTATATTACTATCATTGTCACTCACTTAAAACACACACACATATACTCAGTAATAATACTAATACTAATAATACTAAAAATAACAATATTAGGTCTATTCTAAAACTTCTTTGATATGCTGTATGGGATGATTGCTTAGTGGTAATTGGCATGGGTATGTGGGCCATAAAACCATTTGACTATTACACAATTTAACAGGTGGCAACAAATAATGCAAGGGATGTTTTTGGTCTTTAATTTCTTCGAACATTTTCTGTGTTATCACATCATGCCGGGAGTCTAAACGATCAAGGCCAGATTTATCTAATGATGTGTATTTAACAGTACTGAATACTGACATCTAACTAGACCACTAAAGCTGTGCCTACAGTAACTGTATCACTGTAATGTACCCAGCATGGAACAGTCTTCCTACCAGCATCACAGCATTAACCTCTTTGCCATCTTTCAAGAGACAACTTAAAACATTTTTATTTACCAAATCCTTCCCATCAGTTTAATTTTTCTCCTTGTAATTTGTGTACCGTGTCCTAGAAACTACTGTAGCTTATGCCACATTAATCTGTACGTTCTACTACTACTACTGGGGTGATTTTTAAAACAATCACCTGGACAGTAACAAGACGTGCTCTAGGGTCCCTGATTGACGACCCATCAGCTACTATGTCTCTTGTGATGACTTCGATGGGAAACAGTTTGTCGCACATCTCATCAGATGACAGAGCCTTTGGCCATTCATTGCAGAATTCTACCATAGTTGATAATAAAGCCTTGGTTAATCATATGCCCATATATTAGTAGCCGAGATTATTACAGCACTTGTATAGTAAAAAACTCAATAAATACAAGAACATGAATGCGCAATACCCATACATGTGAACAACCATGAGGCAGGAAGCTCATTGCCCTCTTTGGCCATTCAGCCCACACGTGTGACTATACTAGGGTTGTGATCTGAAAATGTTGGGGCTCAATTTTCTCTCCCTAAACCGCGAATAATAACTCCCAAAACGAGTCCCGAAATTCAGGTGCAAGCAAGAACAAAAAATATATTCCACCTTTGTAATTTTGTACAATGTAACTTTTAAGTTGTTCACAGCTTTAATCTGCACGTGTACTTAACATTTAATGAACAATATCGGTATGTAGCTCATGTGGTTATTCTTCTCAGTAGTAATCAGTAACAAAATAGAATTATGTCGGCTTAACAGAGACGTGAACACTTGCTGGTTACTTACTTACTGCCTAGGTCACGAAATGTAAACAAATATGGAAGCGTGATGTTGTGATATGATGATGTTGTGCTCACTGAAACACAATTATTGCAAATTTTCTTATTGCAAATTTTCATTCCCGTGAATTAGCATCCCTAGACTATACCGCTAAATCCAAGATGCACGGCGAGCATCTCCATCAGTGACCTGTACCAAAGTGTACTGTTTGGTGACAAAGACATGTGCACGTGAAGCTGAATGACCAGTACAGTCATTACAGATGGGAAATTAACGGGCATCTATTGATAACAAGTAGAGCACGTTAGCTATTATGCTACCATACCAGTCACAAAACATCCAATCACTGATCAACAGTGTGTTTTATGTTGACTGATCCATCTTGCTACGCTGGTTGTGCTGCAACATTGTACTAAATTCCATTATTATTTGTGAGCAATAAAAGACAACACTGCAAAGTTGACCCCATATCAGGCCACAGACCTGATTCTGCATCAATATGTCAAATTATGACATAATTTCATAATTTCACTATGAAATTCACTGTATCACTACTTAATTAGCATAAAGAATCCAGCCACGGCTTTATCTTTCCCAATTATTATTACATCTGTCTAATTACTAGAAAAAAAGTCAGCTATATCAACAGCATACAACGATGTGGAAAAAAAACATTAATATTAACTTGATGTAAAAAAACATTGAAAAAATTCATACGTTTAAGTGCTTCGCAGTGTTTCTTCACATGAGCTGGAGTAAGATGCAGGAAGTTGGGTATCTTCATCAACTCTGCATTCGCATACTTTCCAGGAGAAATGCCTTCCATCTCAGACCTCTATAAAGAGCAATAATATAAAGAGTAAATTCTGATGCAAAAATGATTAAAAACCACGAACAAATGGACAAAATTAACCACACCAGTCACAAAACACAGCAGTCTCCATCCCTGTGGTCTTCTGCTCTTTCAAGCATGTTTGGGGAATTTTATGAATGAAAACCTAAGGTTGCAAACATGGAATTAATGACTTTATCTAAAATAAAACAAAGCAGAAGATGACTGTACAGAAAACACAGCTCTTACTTCTACATAGCCTTGTCGGACTGGAAACGGCACCGCGGACCACTTGAAGGTGTGTGCTGATGGCCAAACATTTGTCCAGTCTTGATCAATGGGCATACTCTTGAATCTTGGAGGAGGAGTCTAAAAACAATATTCTTGCTATCAACAAGTCAAGTGTTTCTTCCAGTGTGACACTGATATGCTGCAAGTGCAGCGTACATGTAAATGTCACATAGGTTTCTAACAATCAAGCTTCTCCTGCAACATTTTATATATCAACAGCTCAGAGACTATTTCAATCACAGTTCTTTCATGTACAAAGAAACGGTTATTTGCACATCCTCTTTCTTCGACACTGCTACAGACTGTGGCGATCTGGAATCAGTTCCTCTTTCTATTAAACTTAGCACATGAATTTACTGTCTTGTCTATTGTTACTAACTATTATTATTACTATTATTGTTACTACTGTTACTCACTTCTCCTTTCTGGAAACAAACACGATCAAACTAACACACTGTGCAAAATGGTCTCTGTTCGCGGTTGATTATTTTTTCCAGCAGTCTGTCCTAAGGTCACAAAATTACAGCCCTTTGAAACAAAATTACACTAAAAGCACCACCTGGTAAATGGACATATAAACAATGGTATTATGTGCCCCCTGTTAACAGTTTTGACAGTGTCTCCAATGCAGACAGTTTCTCTTCATTAAAAACTCCAGAATCCAATTTCTCTAGTAATTCTGCTTGTCCCATGCATTACAATAAATACTTGCATTAAATAAGAAAACAAAGTAGCTTACCAGTCGCCTGGATCGCTTTTGCTCTTTTTTTACTTCAGGAACCTTTGTGTGTCCAGGAATAACAAGAACCCTAAATTCTTCATCTACATTTGCAACATATACCGTGTGTACATATATACACCAAACATCAGCATGTACACTTACATGAGCATCATTAAGTCTATCATGCACTGCAGACACAATGATGTATATGTCTCTACAGAACTTTGCAAACATTTAACTTTTCTTGAAGTCCATGTTACGATGCGATATACTATGCAGGTATGCAATGTGCATTCAAAATCTGACACATAACTAGCCTAGTCGCGCACATAACCGAGCAATTAAAGCAACAAGGTAACAAAACTAAATACAAAAAAAAAACGCTGAGCAAAAAATACAAAAATGACATTGTTAAGGTGCCAGACTGCCGTCAGTTGTTAACATGTCAGTCTTGAGTCTATAATTTACTGACTGCCGCAGTGCTGCTGTTGTCAGACTAACAGTGCACCTAATGCACTTTTAAATAAATCTTGTTACCAGGCGATCTGGCTATTGTCAGACTGTTTTTCTGCCTGTTTGTTGGCTGTCTTTCTGTCTGTAGTTTTTGCATGAAGCTGCAAACAGACAGGCGTCAGGCGTCTGCAACTTCACGCAAAAATTACAGATCGGATTTCAATTCTTCATGACAATTTTACGACAAATGTATTGTTCTGGATAAGAAAGAACTAATTAAATTCTGGAAAGTCATCTAGTAACTATAAAATTTGTCACAAATAACAAATCAGAGTCGCACTATGTGTTTCTTGCAAGCATGTGCATCTGTTATTTGTTTCAATGAACTTACTTAGTAACGTACTTACTTACTTATTCAACATTCAGTCATGTCCTTTAAATCAAATTTATCAATAACAATAATAAATATGCAAATATCATATGGGTGGCAGAACCTATTGGGCAGGTAGGAACATTGCCCTTTAACTTTTTTAGGCAACACAGAAGAAAGTGAACAAGTAAAAAGTGCTACTAGGCTTATTATTGAACTAAAGAATTTACCATATACATGTACATAAAATGTCTTAATCTTCATACAACAAAGTACACAAGTTTACGGAGGAATATGATTGGTAATATGATTGAATAAGTATAATTATATACAACAAGTACAACATTCGAGCCACTCCAGTGTTGGAATTTAACAACAGAGGTATTACCACAGAAAATAAATTTAATAAATACAAAATACTCAACGGGAGTTCTCACTATGATGTCTGAAAATACTCAGTTCACCAGACTACATTGTTCATGTGGATTTTGTATCTACTTTTAAATCTTAATTACACAAATTTCAGTTTGATCAAACAACTGGCAATCGATCATTTCAGCATGACATTCTAGTTGACTGAATTCGCTTAAAGTTTATCTTTCAGATAGGGATACAGAGGTGCTTTGCACCTGCATTCATTATTAGAGTTAAGCTGAGTTGAGTTGTGGACAAAGTCGACAAAGTCTATTCATTGCCCTACCACTCTTCATAGAGATTCTCATTTTATTGTCCAATGATTCGTACGAATTACATTTTACATACACATATGCCAACTGTCATGGAATTTGGCAGGCTGGCGCAAAACTAGTGAGCAAAGTACGAAACAAACAAGGCGGCATCTGATGCGACCATTGAAGCTTGTGTTGTACTTGTAATGTCATTTGCATGTGTTGAATGGCATGGCGTTGCCCTGTGGCCTACTGGTTGCCAACTGGCCATTTGGGACCTTTCAGGTGGCATCAATCAGATGACCGTCTTTGAGATAATAATCGCCATTCTGCGTTGTTTGTCAGACTGCATGTTGGCCTATTATACGTGATCATCTGTAAATGTTGCTGTGAATTGGGTGTGTGTTTGGGAGGCAGTACACACGATATTGTACGATCTCTGGGCACCGCGATAATTGCATGGTCGTGGATGCCGCGATCAATATCCAAATATCGCCTAATCATTATGAATCCTAGTGGTGTACAGATTCAAAGCCACCTAGTGAACTGTGTGGTACTACCAACTATAGTACCATACCAACTGTATTGTTGTTCAAATTCAAGTTTTATTCTGTAGCTAAGTTTCATTTTCTACAGTATTAGTGAATGTTAAATAGCTAAATACTCCGTATGAAATGATGATGAAATCATTTAACAGTACACATTATCGACTTTCCAGTAAGAAATTAAGTCTTCTCTGCCTTTCAAACGTGGTTTGCTGTCCATTACTGTAAGTGGCAAAAATGGTAGTTTCCACCACCGGACCTGTCCGTAACAATTACCGCATAATGTAACATACCATTAGTAAGAACACTATACAACAGAATGGATAGGATGACCGACTTTGTCCCTCCTAAGAATCCTACCCCTCCGTGCATCGCTTCCTTTGGCCCTACCACTCTCAGATACTGTCAGCGTCTGTTAAATGTGAGGGATACGTGCCCATTTCCGTATTTGAGTACACAGTATACACAGCGACTCGCTGGTACCGAGCCTTTTCGCTCCCGGGCCCATTCGCTCCCCGGAGCGAATCGGCCAATAGGACCCTGGCCAATTCGCTCCCTGGAACTTTCGCTCCTTGGCCCTTTCGCTCCCTGGCCTTCTCGCTCCCTGGTCTTTCGCTCCCAGGCCTTTTCGCTCCCGGAACGAAAGCTCTATGGAACTTTCGCTCCGTGGAATTTTCGTTCCCTGGAACTTTCGCTCCCTTAATGTGTATCTCACCGTTTGCGTATACCGACCAAAACGTTTTAAACTAGTAAGTAAGTGTAAATAGGTTTGCATGTAATAATTGGTTTCGTTTGAACGCATTAATAAATTAAACCAATACGAAGATCAAAATAACAAAGTCACCATTTATTACGCGAAAAATTACGATCAAGACTCAATGCAATGCCCAAGTGCGCTTGAAAAAAATTAACTAATAGGCCTACGTGATTAAAAAATGTGACGTGATAGGCCTTAAGGCATTAATAAATCAAATCAATACGACGACCAT
>Ga0209562_1000831_pt1 | contig 11129 bp, 10 predicted proteins | sample WorMetvacBELIZE2_FD_187399 | JGI IMG/M metagenome (GOLD analysis project Ga0209562, IMG submission 187399) | Marine gutless worms symbiont microbial communities from Max Planck institute for Marine Microbiology, Germany - Olavius vacuus BELIZE.2... | ecosystem: Host-associated > Annelida >...
AACTGACTGCATTCTATGTACACGTGACAGCATAATAATGACGTCATATTCATAAAAATTTCAATATATATGCCCAATTAAATTGTGTACAAAATCTATATTTCGGATTTTTGTGTATTTTGAAAATTAACAGAATTATGCCGTTTTGAAACTTATTTATGGGACGACCCTCGTATATACTTCTTTCTTTTTTTTCTAATTTGGTCTGATATGCTTGTAATTGGAGCTTTATTTTTTGAAACATTTGATGAGCAGACTTGTCGGTAATCCGATGCTTTTTAACATGCTGTCCCAACTTTACCATTTTCATTCCCTTTTCTTTGAGTGACATGTCAGTATGGCTGTGAAATCAGACACACAGGTATTGCATGAATGAGTTACTCATGTTGTTTAAATTACACTTATATACAGTTAGCCGAAGTGTTATAGTGTTAGTCGTGGTTAAAAGTATGTCAGCTAGGACTTTCTGTGCAGCTGTTTATCAGTCGAGAGGATGTCAACTTCTGTTGAGACCACAGCGCTGCCGGTACTGTCGTCCCGTCGGACAGCTCTTGGTCTGTTGATGCCACAGTGCTATTGGTACTGCTTGGCGATGACACGCTTGCTGTGGCTGTGGCTGCAGCACGGATGTGGAATACTTTTCCTCCACAGACCACGGCCGTCTGCTCACTACTGATATTCTGGTAGGAGAGCAAGTCTCACGTTTCCCATCAGTGATAATATGGATGTCAGAAGTCTGTCACTGCTGCTGCTGACTATCAGTGAAGTGAAGGAGATCTGGTTGTAGATAGGGTCACCCACCTGCAGCAATGTGGAAGATGCTGTAAGTAGATAAGGACCAAGCAAACTTTGTATAATGATGGAGCACAGTATTGAATCTGAGTTAGTTACACTGTGTGACATTCTTTATGTTAATATTGAAAAGTGCTGCTGCGGCTGATGTCGTGCTGTCATTTGAAGCTTTACTTTCATGATGATGATGATGATGATGATGAGTATTGAAGCAGCTGTGAGATGACAGTGATGATGGCGTTGCTTCAGCTGCTGCTGCAGTCCAGCTACAGTGGACGTGTCGTGATACTGATGGGATCATACGGCGACGATGAGACGGCAATGAAGATCCGTGATGTGTGTGAAGTGTACGGCATCCCGTGTGAGCTGCGTGTGACGTCCGCTCACAAGGGACCTGATGCCACGCTCAAAGTTGTCGCTGACTACGAGGGTTTGTTTGCATTGCACTCCGTTCTGTAGGTAAGAAAATTAGTGGTGGGCAAATTAACTTGGCCAAATATTTATTAAATGAATTTGTGGTTGTCAAATGGTCTGTATTTTTAATCACATTTAATCATAATGATAATTATTGTAGTTGTGCGTTAATAACAGTTTTAGTACACATATAGTTTGCCTTCACTTGATGCTGCTACTACTGTGAAATTTTGCCGTCAAGTGACGCAGCTGACATTAAATGCACTGATATTTGTTACTGACTGTCGTTTGATGTATGTCTATGATTGAGACTGTTGACTGTATTGATTTCATAATGAAATGAAACGACGTGATAATCTACTGTACACTAATAGTACGATGACAGTGCAGCAAGGACAACTATAAGACTATGACGACGATGTTCAACTTAAAACAACGGATCATAAGAATTGCCGTAATATGCACAACTACAAATGATTGATGTTTGTATTGAATTGTAGCACTGCTGGTTTTCGTAGTTTGTCAGTGTGTTAAAATTTTCGGTAGAGTTAATTTTTAAATTGCAGTTAATTCCTCAACGTGTTAATAGTTAATTTCAGTCATAGTCACATTGCTAAGTGAACTGCTTTCCTACTTAGCTGAATATGTTGTCAACAAACAATGATTATCACTTTCTCCTGAGGCTGTCCACATTTTAGTAGCACGTTTATGTTCGCTATGCTGTCGCCTGTCCATCTATTTGTCTGTCGTCTGTCGTTTCGCGGTTCATTATGTAAAAGTGGTTGAAGATACACCGATACTTTCTGCTCAGAAATGTAGCCAAAAGAATCTAGTTTAAGCGATATATCATTAATGGCGATATTCGCAGAGATTACCGAGAACGAGTGCGTTATCCGTAGGCGGTCGCATATGAGCTCCTGAATATTACAATATTACTTACTCAGTATTATTTTCATATTCAACTGCAAGTCTGATTTTACCACGATGAAATTTTTGTAAACTTACGCTTAAGTTAAAGCATAATTTTTGTATTTTGTAGCACATGTACGATGTCGTTCTATACAAAGTTAACATTTGCTATCATCTCGTGATGAGTTTCTTGCTTTTTAAGAGACTAGATGAAAAGCAATATTTGTGATTAACTCATAGACCCATGAAGTATGTATGCAGCATTGGGTTTTTAGCTGTGGTGGATAGAATGGTGAGACCGTGTGACGCTGTTTTTGTCATGTGACTAGGCATAGCTAAATCCATACATTTGAGGGCTGTAATACAATAACTTTCAAAAGTCTTGCTGTAGGCAATTTATTTTTGCACGTCCCATATGTCTCAAGGGGACACGGTTCAACTTCTTATATGAAAGTCATCTGGGCATGGTCCAGGTCACAGGAACAAAATGTTTCCAAGTCTCTGTTCTTTTGATGTAAAGCTCTGATTAGCCTTAACTTGGTTCTGTAAAACAGGGCCATGAAGTTTATGTACAGCGTGGGGTTTTGCGATATAGCGGATCTAATGGTGTGACCGTCATCTTTGTCACATAACTGCAAGTGACCATACATTCGCCACTTTGCGGGTGGTCGGCCTTAAATTAGAAGGCAGTACTGTTGCTATTGTTGTTATGCTTGCATTACTGTTTCTGTATGTCTACACTGTGCAGGAGACGGTCGTCCCACGATATTTGTGGCGGTGGCAGGTCGCAGTAACGGCCTTGGTCCCACGGTGTCTGGCAACACGTCTTACCCTGTCATCAACTGCCCACCGCTGTCTGCTGACTGGGCAGCACAGGACATCTGGTCGTCTCTGAGACTGCCTTCTGGTCAGTGCTTCTGTCTTTCTCTGAGGCTGTCTTGTGTCTTCTAGTCAGTGTCTGTCCTCTGTCTGTCTGTGCTGTCAGACCTTGTAAGAGCATTAGGGGGTGCGGGTAGCCGAGTGGTTAAGTCACTCGACTGTGGTGCAAGAAGACCCCGGGTTCGAATCCGGGTGCTGCCGAATGTGTTGGGCAGTGATGGAATTATTTGTAAATATTTACCTTTACGAGTTTATCCTGTGTTTGGTATGCATGCGTGTTCATTGTTTTGGTTTGTATTAATTAAGGTAATTAAAAGGTGAACATAGTGCCGTGCTGCACGCTGTGTATAGAGCAGCTTAAGATACCCGTGCTAAACCTTGTGTTATGTTTGGTTGTATTGTATCAGTGCTGTCCTGCGTGACAGATGTTGGTTCTGTTGTAGCGTTCTGACTGCAACTATAATAAACAAACATTATTATTATTATGTGTCTGTAGCATACGCAGTTTTCATGAACATTAGTTCATCTTGTGACATCCGCAGTACTGTCGTTGTGTCCTGTGTTTTAATCACTCATTGACTGTGTGTTTGCCATGTCTAGGCTGTGTGATGGTACACAGTGTTTGCTGTCCTGTGCTTTAATCACTCGTTGTCTGTGTTTGCTAGGTCTAGGTTGTGTGACGGTAATGTCACCGGAAGGAGCTGCAATGTACGCTGCACAAGCGTTTGCTCTGACCGACCACATTGTCTGGTCCAAACTTCGAGCTGCCAGACTCAACCTGTGGATCGGTCTGAGACACGCGGACAAAAAGATGCAGCAACGACTTGAAGTGGACAAGAAGTTGTAATGACGTAACAGATCAGCCGAGGCTTCGCAATGCTGTGCTGTTGTCAGTCGGCATTTTCACTTGACTTCCCACTGCTGAATATTATGATTTAATTTTTTTATTCATATCACTTGAACACCAGCGTTTTGTAGTATGGAATCTTTTTTGCATTCCGTTTGTGCATGCTTGTTTAATGCTGATCATGTTTTGTTGTGTGATCTTAAATTTGTTATATTTTGTACACGATATACGTTTGGACGTCAGCTTAATTGTGTTTCATGTAATTCTCATTTCTGGTCAGCAAGGGTAGATGCTTCTTAGTTGACAGTGCAAAGCCGTGGATATAAAAAAGCTGTTTGTTTAGCTGAGCATACATGTTGCTTGTGGTTACATTTTGTATACATGATGTGCTGAAAATGGCACAGTATTATGTCATTGGAAGCGAGTTGTGCTGATACAATAAAGTGTGTTCTGTGCACTCAGCTGTCTTGAAGGCTCCATTGACTAGTTTAAATTTTCATTTTATAAGGACACAGATGCAGTGTGATTGGAACTGTTGAGTATACAGAATAATGTATATTAGTGTGATAGTATATAAGTTATCTCACTGCCTTTATGTGACATTAAGATTGCAACAGAGGTACAGTGCTCGGCAGATGGACGACGGCATTGTAGAAATTGGAATTGTTATCAAGCAGAGAAGACTTGATGGTTCAGGAACGTCTGGCTGATAGACGCTGGTAGACTGCTAGCAGGGCTTTTTAAGGATTTGTTGACGGGGAGTGGAAATGAGTAGGGTTGTAAATTTTCCGGAAATTTAATATTTCCGGAAATTTCTGGAAATTTCCGGAAATATTAGCTAAAGCCTGGAAATTATTAGGTCTATAATTGTTATTCAAATTTGCTGATATTCTTGGGAGCGATGCTAAATACAAGTTATTTTGTCTGATCTTAATGCACAAAGTCAGAAAACAAAGATCTGGAGAAGTGAAAAAATATTTAACAAATTTCCGGAAAGATTAGAATAAATTTCCGGAAATTTTCCGAGGGAAATTTCCTGAAATTTCCGAACTCACAACCCTAGAAATGAGGCCCAAAGGGGTTTGAGGCCACAGGGCTAAGAGTGGGCTGGGGGTATTTAATTACTATTGTTACAACACTGCTCGTTACTGTGTGTTTGTCTTCTACCAGATGTGTGAGTACAAGTTAGTTCTTAAAATTGCAGTTTGCCCATCTCTAGTTTAAAGACATTTAGTGAGTCAGATTTAATTAGCCAGTTGCCTAAATTATGCGTGAAAATTAGCATATTGAGGCACAGACGCAAGTGGGTGCGTTCTTTTAGTACGAGGTTAATGTCCGTGACATTCGCAGAAAATAAGGTGCTCATTTTTCTTATTCTCCGTAAAAATGCTAAAATAGTACAACTCTGAGTCTAACCATAATCCTAACACTAATTTCCCGAGCAGATTGATCAGATAAATTAGAGTGGTATATTGTTGAAGGGTACATTTTTTTCTAAACATCTGATCCAATAAAAGAACGCACCCAAACGAGTGCGGACATGGGCAAAGGCCGCCATGTTGTCATTCATGATGACAACGAAATGGGCCACAGACCAATCAGCTATCAGGACGAATTTTCACGCATAATTTAGGCAACTCTCCTATGCACATCTAATTCCCAAGAGGAGCATTTTGTGAACGCGTCAGGGAACCGTCGCAGTTGCTTTGATACTTGCACGCAAGGAGGCCAACTGATTGAAAAGTAGATTACGCGGCGCTTTGCAGTTTGCAGTCTGGATAACTTGAACAAGCAGTCCATGCACTGGCTTAGTTGTGATGCTAAACAGGCAGCACACCTGTATACTTTATTCCCATTCGCTAAGTGGCAGCAGTGTTTTGAAGCCACTCTGGTTAACGCACACAGTGACAGCTGCAATGAATAGCAGAACGATGAGAACATTGATGACGGATTTCAAATGTTATAACATGAAATTGAAAGTAAGCATTAGTGAGTGAAAAGCTACTAGCTATGATTTGGTATACGATGTACAAGTGATGAAACTTGTAATAGTAACCTTTCGTAAATTCTCACTATTGAATATTAGCGTTGGAATAATAAAAGTGAAACGAAATAATTGCTTTTTTTGAGTAATTACTGCACTGAACGATTTCAGTCGACTAGCGTGTATCGTGCTGCCATCTGGCGAATCCGTTTGCAATAATCGCAATAAGACAACTCACAATCTTCGTGCATTAGTTCACCGTGTGCATGTCATTTCGAAAGAAGACATCTATAGTATTAGACGCAACAATTGCTAATGCACCTTTCACAGTTTTCAGTGATATGTTTAAAAAGACTCAGTAGAACACAAGCAGATACCCATTATTAGTGAAATTGTAATGGTACAAGTATGACGTACTGCATCGCTGGCAATGTAAATTATATTGATACCCTTCACCAGAACTACGGGTGTCACGACTTTTTCTTAAAGGTTTCTTACATTGTAACCCAAAAAGACGAACTTTTCATGAGTTTTATTGCCAATGTCTCGTTGTTGTAAAATTGTTGTCCTTTCTTCGTGAAATAATGCACGGGTGAGCTGTGATGACGAAAATGTGCATGAATTTTGTTCTGTCCAATGTGCTGGTACCTACTGTTGCGATCATTTCAAATGAACTCGCCAGATGGCATGCACGTGAGTCGTCTGAAAAACGTTCGTTGAATTGACTGAACACAAAATTAATGATTTTATGAAATTCTCCTTGTGCAACTTAAGAAATTAAAACTGTGCGTTAGTTTAGAACACGAGATAGGTTGATAAATTGATGTAAAAAAGCTCTAAAACTCTGGCCGTCTTTCAAGCATTTTAATTCCACTCGCCAGATGGCATCACCTGTAGTGGTCTGCACTCTGCTACTTGTAGGCGGTATCTGACACACAGACAACTGACTGATGCACAATTTTGCTTATACCTTTTTTTCATTTTTTAACGCGCTGCATGGAATGCAGACGTGGTCTAGCGATGAGAATTCTGTACGTCTGTACCTACATGACAACAATGTGGTCACGTAGACTCTGTAGAGTTGTAAAACGTAAATGTTGTGAAACCTACTGGATCCTACTGGGGCGACTTTGACGACGCATGCGTCGATTGAGGTCACACTCACACATCCCGTCGACATTGATAGTCAATAGTCACAAACAGAGCAGCTGAAAGGTCGTTCGCCTATGCATGCATTTCACACGTAATAATAACATTAATACGTTATTTTCTAATCCCGAAATCCCGGGATTTGGTCTCTCATAATCCCGGTATTTCGGGATTGAAAAACGGTTCGGGATCCGTGCAATCCCTAATCATAGGCTAGCTGAGCACTTAAGCAGCTACTTGTTGTTTAAGAATTCATTTACTTATTTACTATTCTCTCCGGTACGATTCAACAACAGTTTCTATAGACAACCTGACGTAATGTTTTGTTGATGTTTTAAGAACTTTTTGGAGCTTTATTTGTAGTGCTTGTGTTAATTATAATGAAGAATAATTGACAGTTTATCGTTGGACATATCTTTATAAACTGTTTGAATTGAAATGCGCATGTTGTCATTTGCTTGAAGCTGCGACAGTAAGAGCTAAATTACTAGCCATTGCAGACTCAAACCGTCATACGTAATCCTCTATCCGCTGTCCTATATCTATGACTAGATTGGACAACTGAATAGACGATGAACAAGTTATGCGGAAGGCGCGGCAATACTGAAGGTTTCCAGCAAGATGCTCTGAACAAGTTGATGACTGGCTGTGATAATGCTTCCATGGTACGTTACGTAGTGCATCGGTCTGTAGAAACACCGCACCGTCCTCACCTGCTGCACCGGCCCCCAGTAGGAAGCATCATCCAGGATCATTAATCCTTCTCTTCATACGTGCATCTGATCTGCAATACCGGAATATGACATCGTCTGCCGAGAAGTCAAGCAGCTAATCTCGCTGGAGGTGAACGCATTGACGATGGATGCGTCATGCCCACTGACTGCATTCTATCATGTCAACACTGCACGCTCGATCGCAGATGATGCAAGGAAAATGGACACGACATTGACGCTTGGTGGCCATCGCTTCGGCTTCAGCTATTCACTCTCCCATCATCGTAATGCAAGAACGTGACTACCGACTCTCCCGTCTTGTTGTATGGTAGTTACTCTCTTGTGAACCAATGAACGTGTCCAAAGCTACTAGACAGCTATTACGTTGTCTTGCCTTTAATCTCCACAACTTTTGATTTTTTGGGACTGAGCTTCAACCTAGAGTAGGTCTAAACTAGCTTCACAGTGGAGCAGGGCTGAGTTAAGTTGACTGCAGCTTAGAACTCAACTCAGGTCATCTCCAGGCAATTTGATATGAGCGGCGATGAGTCATCACCTATACGGTGGGCTATGATGGCAGCATAATAGTCTGGCTTTAATCATTCATGCCTATACTATGCGGCCGAGCTGCATCGTCCGCTTGGGAAGAATTAGTAATCCTGCATGAAGCTTAACACTGTGATCTGGTGTGGCCAGTGAGGACGGTGAGGCTGGTGCAGTGTTTCTACGGACCTTAGTGCATCAGCTGTTGATGGATGTCACTTTTTGTAAATTATATTCTCTGTGAAAATTCACTAAGGATAGTAATGGGGTATTCGTTATCTTCTGTGAATGATAATATATGTATATATATATTGAAGTACTTTATTCAGTTTATTTCGTTTTTGGAGCTTTGTGGAGTTAGGATTAGGGTTATTAGTAGGGATTCGCAAATGCAGTTTTGATGTTGACGCTGATTTACGAGCGAAACTAGAAGTGCTTAGTAGTAAAAATGGGGTCTGTGATTGTTTTGATTGATGAATATGGCATTCTTGTTTTGTTGAATTTGGCACGTCTGAAGTTTGCTTCAAATGCACACAATGTTTCTAACATTTTTAACATTCTCTGCACGGTCAAATCATCTGCTGGTGTCATATATCAAGCTGTTTACCATGAACAATGATGCTACTTCCTACAACATCCACGATTCCAGACCATTCGATTTGCCACGGAATCCAAATTCGGATTCACTATGAAACTGAATCTAGATTCGATCAAATCAAATATGGCCTTACTCAGCACATGGATAATTTTGGAGACAAGTTTTTCCAGGCATTCAGTTTCACTGGTGCTAAAGGTCTTAGGAAAGCATTAGAATGAAAACAGAAAATAACTAAAATAGGAAAATAAGGAAATGTGAGTGAATAATAAATACTGTGATTCATGTGAGTAATTTAAACTTTCATTCCTTCTCAGTTACTATACAACTTTAACATAAAGTGGACGAATTATACATCTGCCTTTGTTAACTTGGGCACTGACTGACCTGTACATTACATTACATTACATTAAAGTTATTTAGAGTGGCCTAAGTAGACACTGCTAAACCACTACTGTCCACGGTGTAGGAAATAGGAACAGAAAAACAGTTAAAAGTTATGCAGGAAATGATCTCAAGAAGAGGTGTGTCTTGAGGCGATTCCGAAAAACAGTGAGCGTTGGAGCTGTAGGTAGGGATCAAAACTAACCTCAGATAAATTTACTGCAAACCTTCCATCGCACATTGATGTTGATAAATGGTGTTGTCTGTGTTTGCCACATGTTAATGGTCTAGATTTTATGGTGTGCACAAAAGATGAAGTCCACAAATTTGCACTTTTGTGGTTGTTTCATAGAAGTTGGCAATGTCTATAATTATTACAGTGCAACTATTCCAGGAATCTGCCAATCACTGATGCTTCTTCTGATGTATTTAGTGTGAAAAGTGGTCGTATTTTACTAATCCAGCTTCTTGGCTGCCACATTGAAATAAACGCTTGTCTTGTTGAGAGGTTTTTGCAGGGAAGTATTTGAGAAGTAGAGTCTGAAAGTCATGATCTAATTAGATGGAATGTACATTCATTTTCACCCCAGCTGATCTGTGAATTTTGAAGTGCTGTGTCACATTGCAAACTTAATTGTTAGTTAAGTTTTTTATGAACCAGTTTTAGGTTTGCAAAGTTCTGACTTTCTGAATTGACTTTGCATGTCACTCTTACAGCATTTCACTGTGATTACCATGCATATTATGTTAGTTTTGTCTCTGTAGCAACCTAAAACAAACAAGCCAAACAGTAACAACAATTTGCAAGATGGCAGTGATCGTCTGCTGACTGGCAACAAACACATGACGTCGTATCATAACTGGTTGTGTCCAGAATCGTTACGCAGAATTCAGGTACATCTTCTTATTGGCTTATTTTTGTCTTGTTTTGCTGACCGCATTTGTAATATGACCATAGTTCACTTTTGGCCACACAGTGTGGCATTTGCTATGAGAATTTCTTACCATCCATCTGTCTGTTTGTCTGTCACAGTCTGGAATTTAGGGGTTTGCCTCAAACTCCTAAATTTGAGAGGCACTCCACTTTTGATAGCAAAAATTTGACCATTACTCCACAATATCTTGGAAATGGTCTGAGATAGAATTTAAGTTATTATTATTGACTAATAAGAAGTCACATGCAGGCTTTCATTGGTACCAACAATGGTGACCTTGAACGGCCTTGAATCATGTAGTGGCCATTATTTTGCATCATTTATGCAGAGCGGTAGCCTTTGGAGTCTAATACATTAAACTAGACCCACGCTGCAGTGTCTGCAACAGAAATGTAGTCCAGTGATTTTGGTTGTTGGCATTAGCATAAAGCTTCAAGTATAGTATGCCCTTGTGTACAGTGTGTATCCCTAGTTTAGATTAGTTTTGAGTTCTGTTGTAATGTGAAATTTTGTGGACCTGTGTATGCTATGCATCTCAACTTTTCACCAGTCTTGCATCTGTGAAACAGCTGTGACGTTTCAATGAAGATGGTGGCTTATCACGACAAGCATTGCTGTTCTGCAAGTGCTATATTTTTATCTGAAATGCCTGGTATCGCGTAGAGTGCAGAGTGTAAATCAGTACGGCATGTTGCGACCTCCTGCCTGTGTGCAGCAAGCTAGAAGGGAGACATGGCTGCAGTGCTGCTGGTGTGGCCTGGCGACGGTGTGCTAAACTAATGACTGTGTCAGCTGCCGCAGCATATGCCAGTGTAACAACAGTGCAGCATGTTAGAAACACAATAGCTTCAGTCCTTCACCTGCCGATGGGTATCAGATTTTCTCACAGAGGGCGTGCATGTAATTGCATACACGCAAACAGTTGGACAGACAAGGCATTGACGATTGACTGACTGCACTTTGCTGCTGTCGGTATGGGCTGACG
>Ga0209562_1000832_pt1 | contig 11126 bp, 4 predicted proteins | sample WorMetvacBELIZE2_FD_187399 | JGI IMG/M metagenome (GOLD analysis project Ga0209562, IMG submission 187399) | Marine gutless worms symbiont microbial communities from Max Planck institute for Marine Microbiology, Germany - Olavius vacuus BELIZE.2... | ecosystem: Host-associated > Annelida >...
GGATAAATGTTCTTTCATATGATATAAAAAGCTAAACATTGCTTTCTTCCGTTTTGTCACAATGCACGCGTTTGACGGACAGACGGGCGGACAGACAGACGGACAGACAGCATTCCCATCGCTATACCGCGACTGCATTCCATGCAGCGCGGTAAAATGCAACTATCTCTTGTCGTTCTGTTACGAGACCAGACGTGGGCCTACTTGCCAACAAATGACACACCAAGAGTCAGGCCTTACTGTTGTCGGTCGTTTGATACATTAACGACTATTTCGCACTAAACTTACAAACATCGGTTTCTAACCTGTGACGTTGCCAATGAGCTGATTGAAATCTGTTACAAACACATTCCCACGTTAGCATCACATGTAGCACAAAAGAAACTGCGTGCGCAGGATGACGGTAGCTCAGCTTTTAGCTCAGTGGACAACAACGCAGTGTGATTAATTAATTTCATAGTAAAAAAATTACTTTAAATGTGGAAAAGCTTAAGTAAGCGTTTTGAAGAATAATGTGAATTAATTATGATTAATGTCAACGATATCGTTCATGTGGTCACTTTTTCAGAGACGTCGATATATGATAATTCGATACACTGTAGACTATTTTGTAATTATGTCAAAAACTGTTCAATCACGAACACAGACTGTATTCATTAACTAAAGTGATATAATGCTGTGGAATAATGACTGAAGCAAATCACCACATATTAATGCGTTAATTCTTACTTAAATTTTTTTTTGTCAATAAAGATGTTAGTGAAACACAGTCTGTCATTTTTTTAGAAGTGCGTTCTGCTTTTACTTAAAACGTGACTTACCGAGTGCACACGTCGTGCTCAAACCGCCCGACAACTTTCCGTTGTAAATAACGGTTTTCAACACGTTGATATCTGCCGCTGATGCATTACATATCTCTTGTATTACTCCCGCGTAGCAGAACGTTCGACTTGGCAGCGCCCTATGGCATGATGTTACGCACAGTCACAGACAACAACTGTAGCTGCTAATTCACAGCTGGGCATGACATTGACATCAGTCTGTTGTACGTAATTTCACGCCGACATATAATGCAGTAATCGCTCGACATGTACGGTAGGCTACGACACGACATGCAAGAATCAGTTAGGTCGAAACGTTAAACGATATTTTTCACGTATTGTGGCTCTAACGACGTATTTTCGACCAAAAAAGTCCTTTGGGGGCCAGGACGATGGTAACGTCAGTTGGGGAAAATGACTCCTCAAACCCCAACGTGGGCGTGTATAAGCAATTTGAAGTTAAAACGGCGAACTTGGGCGAAGTATAATAATCGCAGTATCTCCGAAAATACAATCTAATTAAGTCGAAAGTTGATGACATGGTTTAGACCAATAATTACACTTCGTGCGTGATCCATCTTTACCACAGTCATGTGCGGTTGGGGAACAGCCGCATATATCTTAAAAAATTCATATAAGATCTTAACTTTGCTGTCGTAGTTCGATTTGGATAAAATTTGGTAAGCCGATAGAATGACATGACTATGGAGACAAGTAGATCAAAATCGAAGTCGAAATTAGAACTAAAATATGGCGGCCGTTCTTAAAAAACGGAAGCATATTTTATTTAACTTTACTGCCGCCATTTTAGATATTAATATGACGTTATAGCTCCGCAGGAGTAGTCTGATTTGGATGAAATTTAGCACGCGTAATTGCATATGAAAATGACAGGCATTCACACAAATCTTATTTATGCTGCTCGGATACAGTCCGCGAACTAATGTGGAAATAAAAACAAGTAACAGAAATAAAGTAACATTTGGTTGGTTGGTAAGCACAGTTGGCAGAACGTCGGTCTTTGGCCGGCGAACTGACCCTGTTTTAGCCTCGGCCTGTAGCCGACGGGTGACCACTATGTGGGCAAGCCGTCCGCTTTAGGTCAGCCAACTAGGCCAACTCAGCCTTTCATCCTTCCGGGGTCGATAAATGAGTAATAGGCAGGTTTATCGATGGTTTGTCTTAGGTGGCGCCATCTGGTGAATGCCTATGAGGTTACGGCCGTTTGTGACTGGTTGTTCTGGCCTGCGTGCCAACACTGGTTCTGTATATATATGATGTGTACTTGCTGTCCTTCGTAGCGGTTTGACTACGATTGAAATAAAGTGATTATTATTATTATTATTATTATTATTATTATTATTATTGGTAGAAATAGCTGCAAATATAAATGTAAAAACTGCCTTTTTATGACAACGTGCAAGACCTTTCATTCACGACACATTATGAAACAGCTAAATTTAATTTCATCAAATCAGGTTGGCTGGTTAATGTCAGCGTCCCGTCCGCTGTAGGACGCATCTGGACTGACAAATGTTATCGAAACTCGAAAATGCAGTAACTATACAAATGTACGCAATGTAATTGGCATTAACATAAATATATGAAAATGTAATCAGCACGGACAGTGCACCACAAGCTAGACATCGTTGTGTATAAAATACGTAGCCAACTGACACATCTGCAGTTGCCTTACTAGGAGGGACGCTACGAGTAACGACGCAGAGTATGTCGTTACAGTTACTTCACACAAGCAACATGTTTTGTTATTTTGTTACATTTGTGAAACAGTAACTCATTACAGTTGCATGCTGTTATAATAGGCCTAAGTCACATGCTACTGTAAATTCGTTATGTGTAACCAGTTACCAATCAACACTGAATATTTCTTGCTGTATGTATAACAGACGCAATTCCTTACGTGCAGCTTGTAGACCAAAGCCAGTAGTATCCACATCGATGTTTCAAAGTAGTTTGCAATGTGGATTGATAACACGGCTGATAAACGTCGACATCTGTCACAACAGCATCTCCGCAGTACAATGGTAAATCTCCGAGTTAAATACGACCTACGAGTAGTAGGTCTATAGCCTACAATCGCATATACGTAGCAGGGCTGTGCAGAAAAACAAAACGAATTCGAACACACCAAAAGACAGCTTACAATACACAGTATCAGAATAACCGATTTTAAAGAACTGCGTTCTCTTCCAAGACTGCAAATGCACCGGGACAAGCACAGCTGACTTAGTATTTTACATTTCTCGCGGTCAGCACTTCCCATTAAACGGTAGAAAGGTCTTTCAACACCATTAACGTCGACATAAGTACAACAAGTAAGCAATATTTGTATAGATGCAACAATATGAGATCTGGCAGAGTTAAGCCTAATTATTGACCTCATGATAGTGAAATTTTGAGTTCTAGATAAGCTGCTTAACGCTCACAGTGTAGAGTGTTTAACGATTAAGAATGTTGATAGTCAACGTGACCAACACTAACGAATAAGTACTAATTACTAGCTTAACAGCCTAATCGTTAATGTCGATTAAAAACCAAGTATTTACAATCGATCAAAAACGGGATTCGTTGACCACTTGATAGCTCTCGCATGTGTATACATTAGTGAGTGTTTTATATTTAAACAAACCAAACTGTGGACGGTCTGTGGAGAAAGAGAGAGGTGATTTTCTCGTGGTGATCACTGTAGTCTGTATAATTTATATAATTATAATGATTTTTAGTAGCGTCAAAATTTGTTGAATAATTTTTTATCGCTAGACATTTTAACGATAAGTCGCGTGATTAATTTGCCAACCGTTAGTTCTGAATATTCTGACCTTTATTGTCGGAGCTGAGCTAGCAGACAATTGGGTGGAGCGTAGCGGGGCGGTGAGCCGGAGTTGCAGAAAAGCGAGTAGCGACCGGGCGACGAAACGGAGCGGAGCGCGGAGCGGAAGGTCGAGGAGCGGAAACGGAGCGGGGAGCGGGGATTACATAAATAGGTTGGAGCGCGGAGCGGCTTTTTCGCCGCTCACGCTCCGGTCACATGCTCTGTTGAAAATACAAACATGTCTTTAATCAGTAGAGACTGAGTGCTCAGTATTTGTACCTGGTTCTATGTCGTTGCACAAGTGATACAAAGAGTCAACGAATTCTTTGTAGCGTTGTTGGGTCGAGTCTTGCGTTTTAAAGTTCTGCCAATGCCGATACTGCAGTACTTTAGCGAATAAGTCGTGAATCGTACAACCTTCGCGTTCTACGTTCGTACTGCAGTTGTTCCAAGCACTACAAAAATGTCGTTCAGAGATGTTTTTACCATTATTATTATTATTACATTACTAAACGTACTGATTACACTGACGTCAGCGGGAGGATGCACTTTACACAGCCAGTATGGAAAACACGTTTGCAGTGATGTTGGATCGTTGATACGAATATGGCTACACAGAGCGCAACATCGACTTAGTGAACGCTGAAGCTCACACACAATGTTTTGCAACTAATCAGCGAATATAATAAATCATGAAAACCTGCAGAAAGACTGCAGCCGCTCTCTGTCCAATGTTCCAGCAATCAAGGTAGAGTAGAGATTTCGTACGTTAGCGTTCCATACGAACTCACATCCCTGATGACTCGCTTTACATTGCTCTGCGAATGAATATTTGCATGCATACACGTTGTAAAGAAAACAGTAGGCCTAATAAACCTAATAGCCTAATAACAGTAGGCCTACAGATAACGATAGGCTAATGCCGACGATGATGGGTACGATGGTGCTGATGTCAGGTCGGTGAACCTTGGTAATGTTCCGGATCTTATTCCCAATAGTCAACCTTTTGTAATCCTCTCTCTTATCCCCTCGTCTCACAGGTCCTGTCCTGTCACCTTGTACCTGTTACCTGTTCTGTCACTGCTGCCATCGCATAGTGTTAGCCCCACAATTAAAACGACAACTAAAAACATTGTTGATTCTGGAATCACTAACCCACTAGCCTAACAGCTGTCTATAGGCATCCATCATTTCAGGCTCATTCATCATTGGAAAAGTCTGAGATCAGAGTGTCCGCCTTTCGCTAAATTGACCCGTGCGCGCAGACGGATGCGCCACTGTCTCACGCGTTGGTCAAGTCAAAATTACGTCAAATCGATGCAGACGTTACACGGCGAAGGCAGTACAGGTTGTCGAAATTCTGAGAGCACTTCACATAGCATCAATTTAATTTATTTCCAGATCGCATCAGCTAAAGCATCATAAGACACACAATAATAAAAACAGATGACGCGACCTGAATGGCGTGTACAGGGCACAAAGCCACTAATGTACAGCCATATTAACAACCATAATACGGGTATACACACATACAATTGTTAGATGATAAAAGTTACAAAATCACGATTTGCCAAGTATGGCATACGGATGCTAACAGATTGAAGGAGACGTTTAAACGTTGTTAACCTCTCATCCTATCTTGCGCTGCATTAGATTGAAAATAGAGGCCAAATTTCGCTTGGCGGGTGTCAACAGAGTAAGAAATTTCAAAAATGAAGTTTAAGGCCTTATGTCGAGCGGCCTAGTATGACGATGACACAACGACTTACTGTTGGCACAGACGATTGATACATGTGAACCCCACCAAGCACAGCGTTCAACACCCCAGCCAGTATATGCACAGTCAGTGATTGACAGCTCATTGCCAGTACAGTCCACGTTGTCCAGCCAGTTTGGTCCTGAGCCTGCGCCGTAGTACTGGCCCATATACAGGCCGGATCTCCTACGCATACAACACGTGGCATTTAATAATGTATCGAAAACGAGACAAAGTGCAACAGAAGAAAGCCACGGAAAACGAAAGTGAATTTAATAAAAAAAGCGTTTATCGAAAGTTGTTGCAGTTGAGACACTTACGAGAACGTATGGAAAATATAATTAGCAGCATTATGCATGCATATCAAGTTCAGCCGATCGGTTTTGCAAATTTGTGCAATGTGCAAATGGATGTGTTAAGAAACGCTGGTATAGACTTTACATAAAGCGGTTGTATTATATTGGGATTGGTGACATGTTGTCAGTAGGTTGTACAATTAATTGCTGGATGCATGCAGAAGTAAATTACGTTGAATTTACCACATACTAAGACCCATTTGCTGAACTGATACTTCTATAAGACTATATATGATTGCCAAAACTCAGTAAAGTTAGAATGAATTTCAAGCATTGCATGGCGTGGTGGAAAGACGAAAACCCACAAAGATATATTTATTCGTTATAATGGCAGCCCAAAAGGGACAATGCCCATCAATGCTGGCGACCAAACAACAAAAACAACAACAAAATAAAAATAAAAAATAACAGGTGCACCAAAATCTACCGGTTACATATCTTTTCACAATACCTGTTGACAAGTGCCGACAAAGATACTGACAAAATCGTGACATACACTGTGCACTACCGGATGCAGCCATGTTTTGAAGAAATACAAGGCCGGGTCCGGGTAATGCCGGGTAGCGCAATACCCACGTACCCCTAACATTTACCCAAATCCAAGCATGTTGCAGGCGACTTGTGCGTCTTTGTTATCAAAACCATTCGAACACACAGATCCCCATGTGTCGTTGTAGAAGATCTCAAGACGTCCGGCATTACGCAGACTGTTGTCACCAGCAAGTCTGGCCGTCACTACACAAACAACAACGTTCGAAAACAGTATATCAATCATGTAATATGTGAGCTAAATAGAATGTACGTGTTGTTATCACAGGCTGCACGGTAGCGCCAGCACTGTGTTAACGGCAACCGCCTGGAGATAAGAAAATGCCGATCTTCCACCCTCACAGAAACAAAACCCTTAAGCCGATTGCCAAAAAATTGTCATGGGTGATTAGATTGGCGAGGGGACCCGCTGTGCCAAATTTGGTGGAGATCAGATCACTAGGAAGATATGCGTTTTTTTCAGAACTATCATTCTTTTTCATATACACTGTAAGGCAAAAAACTGCACCATTTTATTTATGCAATAGCTTTGTGAAACCTATCTTCATTCGTATAATTATTGGTACACACAATACCCTAATACATTAGAAACTTGACATAAAAATTAATTAATCTCCTTTAAAGGCTTGTCCTGTCTTCACTGCTTTGTGAAATGCAGCATACGTACACGGGCTGTGACCAACGTCGGTTTTGTCACGTAAGCTTACACATCATCACTGCGGTCTTGAACATTTAAGTGGAACATCATAATTTTATAAAGTGTAAAAATGTGTGGACCAACAACGCAGTGCATTAGTAAAACATATTATCAAATGTTTTACCTGTTTGTCATTGTCACTAACTGATGTTCTCAGCTTTATGTCGTCAGTGATCAATTTTGATCAATGACCGTCTGCTGGATGCTTGACTAACCGTCATTCAGATGTTGCCTCAACTAGTCAACATCTCGCATAGAATTTTAATAGACATACCCCTATAGCACTGCCGAGATTCCGTAATTTACGTACGGAAGTCTGGAATGTTAAGAAGTAGCGGAATAAGCGAAGTCCGATGACTCGCGACAAAGCTGCGCGATGGATGTGTATACAGTGCCCTGGCCCGCTGGCCTTTTAAAACTTAAGCTGGTTCCCCTCTCTGATTACCTAAAGAATAGGAAATATACGGATGATAAGAAATTTATTGAGGTATAGGTCTATGTGTGCCAAAAGTTATCGTTATAGATGAAGTTCTGATAAATCTATTGCGAAAATATTACGGTTCAGTTTTTTTGGCTCAAATGGTATATACATTTTTTCGTCGCCCTCCTACAGGTCAGACGCCTGAACCGATCTTGATGCACAGTACACCAAAACGCCCAGAATCACGCACAGTTCAAACTTTTATGGGCTAAATAATTAGAATTAACATTTAGGCAACGTTTTGCCCAGAAATGTCGAAATTTGGCCAAAAGGTGGGTAAAATCGCCTAAAATGTGGATGCTCATAAGTAAACTACCTTTAATCTTTATCGTATAGCGTTTGAAAGTTGTATACGGGATGAGCAAATATGGGGTCACTGGCGACCCCCTATTTACAAGTTACGTGACCAAGCCAAATCTGGGAGCAAAAATTGGCTAAAATGTCTTAACAATTTCGAAGCTCACCTGTAAACTACACTTAATCGTCATCGTAGCCTCAGGAAAATTGTATAGGGGATAGGCAAATCGCGGACGGGGAATCAAAATATGGGGTCACGAGCGATGTACTATTTACAGGTCGTAAGGGTTCAGGTGACCCACTTTTAGAATTTCATGGCCCCTACATATCTCGGGAACAGGTCAAGCTACAAACTTCAAATTTGGCATGTGGATTGTCGTCTTTAAACCCGTATAAAATGCGATGTGTTTTTTTTCGGTAGAATTTGAATGATGCTTGGCTGTGATGAACCGGAATAACACTCAGAACTAGACGTGTCTCTCTGTATGCATTAATCAGCGTATATATGGAGTATAAACACGTAATATAATCGTAATGAAGTTTTGCATCGGGGTAAATGGCCCCGACGTAATCATCTATGCCAATTATTATTCAGACATTTTGGGATACCGATTTCACATTTTCTACTGACTTGCGTTGTTGTAATGGTAACACTCTGTATGAAAGCTAATGTTGTGTGGAATGATATAGATAATATAAGTCCATTAGGCCTACCTCTCATGTTAATGTCGATGAACTCATTCAAATCTAAAACCAACACAACATTCTGTTAAAATATTATAAGCAGCTTCCTGAATACACGATACACGAATATATGATTATATAGCGGTATAATATCAACATTTGTAAGATAGGCCTGCATTATACTGCTGCGCATGGCACATTTAAATTATTAAATATGAAAGAGCTGGGACGGTACCGTTTATGGCCTTCTTGAAAACTGTTTCAGTGTTTGACACGTTTCGAAAGCAAGAAAGGCATGTAAAATAAACCAAGAGCAGACAAGCAAACAAACATACATATGATAAGCAAGCGATTTCAGTATAATAATATACTTTACATCACTTACATGTAGAGAACCATGAAGGAAAAATCACTGTCTTGATTTCAACACTTTTTATTTGGTTTTATAACATAGTAAAAAAGTCGAAGAAACCATCTTCAATTTAACACAAGTAGCATAGATAATAATCATTCTTGCGGCTCGGAAGCAAATGTAGGTATCCTTCATGTGTGGGTGGCAGGTACATATTAAAACTGTGTGATCGGGTCGACTGAAATTGCAGGACCGGAATATGAGGGACCAAATAGATCAAAGACCGACCGAGAAGACTGGAAAATGATAGACGAAATTTTCAAGGTGGGAAAACGCAGGACCGAAATTGTGGGACCGGAAAATGCAGGACTGGAAAATACATGACCAATATCACTGCATATACTGAATTGAACAGAAAACCGGAAAAAAGTGCTGTGTATTGTTGTATCACCTACTGCTGCAGTGTATGCCTATTGACTATTTTCTCACTGCTGTAGTTATTTCCGCGTTCAACTGATGCATTATTAAATTAAAGTTTAAGCAGTATTAGGCAGTGTTATATTGCTGCAATGTCACAGCGAAAAACAATACACTAAAAAGTAAAGTTATTGCATGGAAAAGTATAAAAGCCGACAGGTACACCATGCATGAGTATTCCAGGTATTATTCAAAACATCTAAACACACAATTCCGACAATGGTCCAGTCTCATCGTGCACGACACACATTCCTTTAAAAGCAGCTGAAACGCACAGTTACGACAATATAGGCCTAGTGTTGTCTAGAAAATACGCGCACGTAATTGCGGAACTAACTATTTGTATTGCGGGTCCGAGATGTTGCATTTTCCAGTCTTGCATTTTAATTCCCCCATTTTTCGTTTCTGCATTTTCAGTCCAGCATTTTACAGCACTGTATTTTTGGTCCCTCAAACTTGACATCATTAGTCCTACATTTTGCGATTCTGCACTTTCGGGTCCCGCATTTTCAGCGCCCCGTGTTATCCTCTCGTTACATATCTGAGCGCTTTTGACATACATGACTAAAGCATGATGACTTATGTTGTCAAATGTGATACGATCAATCATACATGATTTATTCTTTATTAATTCTTTATTAATGTATTGATGAATAACATTCATTGTGCATTATTAAACATAATCCTACGACTTAATTTTTCTCAAAGCCAAGCTAAATATCAGACGACATGCTAAAAATTTGCTATAAGACCATATAGCATTGCCACTGCCATGTCACGTGTTTTGAATAGTACCTGGTTCACGGATATTCCACGTAAGTTAAAGTAGGGCCTATATATTCCGCGTAAGATTGGGATTTTGGGATCGGATAAGTATATCTTACACCGAAGCAGAAAAACGCAACGATCTCTTTAAATTGTCGTTACGTTTCCGAACCAGGCGTATTGGCCAAAAAAATGACAGGTCAATAAGAGTTAACTGTTTTTAATTTTCTGATACATAAATGGCTATTTCGCAGTACACATACAAAAAATCGGTTTCTAACCTGTGACGTTGCCGATGAGCTGGTTAAAATCTGTTGCAAACACATTGTTACATTAGCATCATTATGTAGCACACAAGAAATTGCGTGCGTATCGGATGACGGTAGCTCAATGTTTAGCTCAGTGGACCGACAACAATGCAGTGTGAGTGATTAATTTCATGAAATTATACTGAAAATATAAAAAAGCTTCAGTAAGTGCTATGAAGAATAATGTCAACTAATGTAAATGATATCGTTTATGACATTGGGTCATTCTTTCTTTCAGAGAATTCGATATATGATATTTCGGTAAATTGTAGACTATTTCTTAATTATGTCAAAAACTGTCCAATCACGAACACTAACTGTATTCATCCATTACACTGGTATAATACTGTGGAATGATAAATCAAGCACGTCACCGCATATTTATCTGTAAATTCTTGCTGATAACTTTTTGTCAGTAAAGATCACAGGCGCGTAGCAAGAGGGTGCACTGGGTGCACGTGCATCCCACAAGGTGAAGAAAAAATTGGGGGCCAAATTTACAGGGGAACGTTGTAAGTGCATCCCCCAGGCAGAGAGTGCACGCGCGAGGCAAACAAGAGTCCATTTTTTAGGAAATTGGGAGAAGTTATTTAGGTACCGGTAGTTGTAGCCTGTGATTTGAGGGCGACGAACAAAAAAGGTCGCCACCTTTTTCGGAAAGAAAAGTGCACCCGAGACAAAATCCTGGATACGCCTATGGTAAAGTTACCAGTTAAACACAGTCTGTCATTTTTTATAAGTGTGTTCTGC
>Ga0209562_1000833_pt1 | contig 11125 bp, 4 predicted proteins | sample WorMetvacBELIZE2_FD_187399 | JGI IMG/M metagenome (GOLD analysis project Ga0209562, IMG submission 187399) | Marine gutless worms symbiont microbial communities from Max Planck institute for Marine Microbiology, Germany - Olavius vacuus BELIZE.2... | ecosystem: Host-associated > Annelida >...
GGAAGGAACAAGGGGGAGGGAGGGAGAAGAAGGGAGGAAAAGGGAAGGAGCGATGAGAAAGGGGGAAAAGGATCGGAATGAGGTGAGGAAAATGAAATGGACCAGGTTCTATACAATACATCATCATCATCATCATCCATTTATTCGCCATTAACAAACCGGGACTTTTTTCGCACTTCCAGCCCTGGATGCGGCTACTGCTAATTCGTTGCTGACCAACAAGACGAATAGTGAGATGAATGAGCGACATTAGTTCAGACGGGCCACTAAATCCCGACACTTTCTAAAGCACGCCGAGACACTGTTCCGAGAACATTCAACTGAAGTTCTTGTCAGTTGTCACACGCAGCGGACCGAATGTCGCAGACATTGGAATGAAAAATCTTCTGGAGATCGTGGCCTTTTATTGCTGTTTTAAGACCTTCGAGAGCTTTAGCGTGATTAACCTGTCTGTCATCCATCTTATAAATGAGTTTTAAATGAGTTTCACCATCTCTTCCTGCCATCTGACGACGGCTACATAAAACGACGCTAAATAATTTATTGATGCGTAAACTTACAGTAAAACTGCGCTGTAGCTACGCAGTACGTAAGACTCTACGACACGAAGGCGTGTGAAAATGAAATAAGTAGCAGAGAGGCTGGCAGAATTGGGTCTTCGACACGCCAGAGACGATCGACAAAGACGTAACATCCATTCATAGATGACAAGGCAGCAGCAGTAGCCGGAGAACAAAGGTGTGCAGATTTGAAATTTTCGGTTTGCTATCAGTCCGCTGTTCTGTTAACGGAGCCGCGAACTGGTCCGTTACAGCACCATCTGCAGGTTTGCTACTTGCCACATACGATCCGAGACTCACAGAAGCTTAAGGCATATCTCAGCTGATGGCAATATAACAAAGACTACGCATTTTGTACAGGAGCGTAGCCAGGAATTTACTAAAGGGGACAAACCAAGGAGTCTGGGGGACGGAAGTCCCTGGCTGGATCCAGGGGCAGAATATGGAAACCCTAGAGAACACCAACGGGGCCGTGACAAAAATTGACCTACGGTGATGGGGACATGCACCCATGTCCCCTCCTCTGGCTACGCCCCTAGGTTTTCGATTACGAATGACCAACTAGCCAGCTGGTAAGCTGGATAGAAGTTTGCGTCACCCACTGGCGACAGAACGGTGCAGAGGTGGGATGCAAAACCAACGCTATCCGTCTGTTTCAGATACATTGTCTTAGATTTCTCCGTAAATGAATGAAGTGTTATATCTGTAGTATGCATTAACTTCTTACCCAGAATGACAAATCACAAATACTATAACAGCTGGCAATTGCGATGTATTGCAATTGGAAGGCCACCCGACGTAGCGCCACTCGTTTTGGTCGTCAATAGACGTCTTGGTGCAGGGTGTATGGCAATGTCACTGCTACCGCCCGCGGCTCTTCTGGATAGCCGGCTAGCTGTGGTGTGCATAGAATTCCTTTCTACCTTCCCTGCCAAGTGCCATGCATCCCACCTCTGCACCGTTCTGTCGCCAGTGGGTGACGCAAACTTCTATTTTTGTCACGGCCCCGTTGGTGTTCTCTAGGGTTTCCATATTCTGACCCTGGATCCAGCCAGGGACTTCCGTCCCCCAGTTGATGCATTCTAAGTTGAACACGACCCTTCCCAATCTGGGTGTTTTAGAGGAATTCTAGGAAAGTGAAGTAGCTGTTAGATGTATTATTTAAATCTACGGATTTGATATTAAAGACTTCATTTCGAATTACATAATTTCCTCAGCGTTTGAGATGCCGTTCCTAAAATATGCGTGCACATAAGACCTGTACTATAAAAGCGGATGACTTCAAAATATCAGTGAGTGAATTTCTATAACTAGCGATGTTAAGGCGTCAGCGATATTGTTCAACATTCTTCTCGGATCTTAGTGGAGGACACAGGCCAACCATCTGCGCTACAATTATGTTTTTCAAGATTTTAGATCCGTTGCTTCATTTCGAAACCAGAGCTCCTCAAATCCATGAGTCGAAAATCAAGGCCAAATTTGGCATTTTCACTTCCTGTAAAAATTAGGAGAGATGGGTAAGCTCAGCCTGTAGGACCCAGTCTCTGATATACTTCTGGCGAGAGGCCGCTGCATGCGCGAGCTGGAATATTCAACACATTTTCCCGGTCCAAATTTCTGGGGTCGAAAAAGAAACCCCAGTTTCTTAGAAATGTGACCGAATTATGTCAAATTTTGGGAAAACAAAAGTAACGGTAATTTATCGGCGCTCCCCGAATTTGTTGTAGATTTTAGATAGCTTGCTTCGTTTAGGAACTTGATCGCCTCAGAGTCCAAGTTTGGATCAAACGTCGCATTTTAACCTTTCACCGTGTAAATTATATTTATTTATTTATTTAAAACTCCTTGTGTATATATGTAAGACAACAATATGCAGTAGTCACAAACACAGAAACATAAGCTACACAGGAGTAACACGCCAATGCCGAATGGCACTAACAGGCGTTAATGCACAAAATAACATAAAATGTTAAAAACAACTATAAAAATTTTAGGGGAGAAATGGGCGAATTTTCTGAGCCAAAATGAAGGTCAATCATAGGCTATTTAGGTAGATTCTTTTAGTGTTTTGATAGGCCTATGGTGATACGTTTCGAACCAGAGCTCTTCAAAGCTGACTGGAGTAAAAAATCGAGGCAAAATTTTCACTTTTTGACCCTCTGTAAAATTACTGAAGGGGCGAGCTCAATGTCTGAATGAATATTAGGGCCTACGAGTTCGACCTAGGACCAAACCCCTGATATACTTCTGACGGGTCGTCTCTCGGCCGTCCGTGAGATTAGAGTCTGCGTGTCAAAACAGGACACGAGCAAGCAAAACATAACGGCCTGCGACAGACGTCGGTTAGCCATGATAACGCTGGTTTTACGGACAAAGCCACACAGAACGTTTCTGAAAGAGACGGAAAATTTTTGATCTTCACTCCACCTCCGCACTTCACAGCGCTGTCAGCGTGTGCGTCGTCCGCGGATCTTAAAATCGTTGCGAATCCAAATCCGTGGTCCGCACATCTCTGCTGCGGAGGCTGGTAGTCGAATGATCGAGCATTGCATCGCTTCCGATGGCCTCTCGGGTCATCACAGACGTCTGTTTGTCGGTTATCATCATTAGCCGGTGAGTATGCCCATGCCGCCGTGTCCTGTTTTCGTGTTTTTGGCCACTTGTAATCGCTCGGCCGGTTAGCGTTGTAAGCCGCCGCCCCAGTCGTGTAATTTATCAGTCCATCTTCGGGCCTCAATAGAGGTCTGTATAGGAATGGTTGTCTGAATCGCATTACCTCCCGTTCCCGTCCAGCAATTCTCATTTCTCTTTCCATTCCCAACGCTGCTCATGTTCATATCCCAATCTCATCGAATTTTCGAATGGAATTTCCGCTCCCTCCCATCAAAATTCATGCATCTCGTAATCACGTGAGAGCCGTAACGATATACAGCATACTCATATTGCACACTACACAGCAGCGACTTTAAACACACACAGCATGACGATCTGGACAACACTTTACTGCACAGTTTTCTCGTTTGACCAGTTGACAAGAGCACAAAGTGTAGAGGTCCGCGGGAATTGGTTTTCCAGTAGAAGTTCCCTCTCCCGTTCCCAGACTACATCGTGCCTATTCCAACGGGATTTCCATGGAAAACAGGAAACGGAAATTCTCATTGTCGGTGCAGACCTGAGACTCTAATCTCATGACATGGGATGCCTGAAGTTTAGTACCCTAACTTTTTCGTAACCAGGCGTCTCGTATCCGGCATTCTTAAAGATGGTTAGGGTTAGGTATACCTCGAGTTAGGGTTAGGGTTAGTATTAATGTTAGGATTAGGGGTGTTAGTGTTAGAGTTTCGGGTTAGAGCTAGGGTTAGGGTCAAGATCAGGGCCAGGGTTAGAGACTCCCGGGGTACGAAACGCCTGGATACGAAAGGGTTAGGGTACGAAATGTATGGGGGCAGCCCATGACGTGCACAGTGTACATTCATCTCTTACATCACTACAAGGCACTAAAATTTAATGGTCTTATAGTGCTTACCTGCTGTTCAGAAACTTCTCACTCCTAAAGACGTGCGTACACGTAGTCAACGTATATTGGCTGGGTACACCAGGTCGAAACGTGCGGTGCTCATGTGCACCAGTTGGTCGATTCTTGATAGAGACACTTGATCATCGACAATACACGGTATACGGTTACAATGACTGTACCTGACCCAGAAAACAGTTGGACAACAAACGGGAGTTGCTTCGTACGCATTGTCTCGCTTACTGTAGGTGATGGATCGATATTGTAGACCACTGCCACTATCTTTAGTGCGCAGGTTTAGCAGTAGCACCGTAATCGATATCAGGCACCGAAACAGTAATGTCTTTAGCGGACCTCAGAACTGCTAGGCTAAAGACGAATCAAAACTCAGGATCATTTAGCCAGCTCCCGATCTTCATCATCATTATCATAAGTAAGACATGTACTGTACAGCGTTAGGAAAATTTGGCTGTCGAAAACTTACAGAAATAATAGACTCTAAAAGGTGGCAATCGGGATGCATTGCAACTTGAAGACCGCCCGACGTCGTGCCAGTCTTTTTCCGTTTTAATTGCGAGACCCACAATGCACCAGCGCGTCATATTTCACACGGTGGGGCAATGCCCGCTGAGTTATTGACGATTTACCAAATTTTTGCCTGAAACGAATATTTCGGCAATGGGTAAGCATCAGTGTTTGGCCAAATGTGTACTGGGCACTGCAATTAAAAAGACATTTTCCTACACTTGGCTCATAGCTCTGTAAAAACTAATCGGATGTTTATGAGAATTGTATAAGAAATGTATCTTTGGACAAGAAAGACCCCGTTAAATTTTGAACGTGATCCGGATCAGGACTCAGGATTCGGACTGGATCCGCCTTGGCGGATGTCTGGACTCTACGAGTACTCTTTTTGTTATATTTCGAGTACGCGTCGTACGTGTGTTATTTCCTTGTGTTTTATGTTTTGTATTTCTGTGATTTTTTTGTATTTCGTGCATTCCGTGAAGCTAACTATTAAGTGGCCCTCGGGTCTTTCTGTCGCGAATATAGATTTGATTTTATTCGATTCCGCTTCAAGCTTTCCGCAGTCCGACCGTCGTACATCAGTTGCTTAATCGAAGCTGTTTTCGGCTCTCATGTCTGAGATCGTCCTCGGCGTCACCCACGTTTGTGCATAGTCTTCATGATTCATCATCATTGACCGTGTCTCTGGCGACGGCCGATACTGCGGCTGATACGCGGCCGCACCAGTTCTTTGATGTTGCCGCTTGTAACTACCGATTGATTGGTCGCCAAAACGACCGAAGATGCGGCTAATTTAAGATGGGGATGAAAGGGTCTCGTTTGTCGTCGTCGCCTGTGAGTATAGACTACGGAACAAAACCATGTGTACTGGTGTCCTACCTCAGTAACCGTCGAAGTAAACGAAGTAATTGCAACAACAGCTCGTGGACTAACAGTGACCGAAATGAATCCCTTTCAGCAATAGCCTTGCCGGTCAGAAGCTCGTTGTTAAAACCATTTTACCACTTAGGGAGAAACTTCTCTTTAAGGAAAAATATCACAAGGAGCATCAGGTCATATTGTATTCCAGTATTAAAAGGATACATCATACGGTTATCTTACGAGGTTATGAACGTCGAATTGATATATTGGTCACGTATCGTATCCTACTTGAAAATATGAGGCTATGTCTATACACTAAAATAATAAGTAATATATGTAAAGGACATTAAGGAACAGTAATGGAAATGCAATCAGAGTTGACATTGTCAGATGCTTAATGAAAGTAGTCGAAATTCTTATGTAATTTTCCATATGGGAGCAGCGGTATACACTGTAACAAGTAACTCAGCTATCCCAGAGAGACTGAGCTGCAGGGTGGGTCACCTTTGGCCAAAAGTTGAAGACGATACTAGGCCCACAAAGCTATCGAATTCGGCGAAATAAACCAAAATAAGGGCTATTACGCCGTTCAAAATCATTCAAGGTCACCGATGTTGATACCAATCGAAAGACCGTATGCGACTTCCTATTAGTGATTAATAGTAGCTGACATCATATCTCGTAACGTTTTGAAGTTATCGCAGATTGTTTTTTTTAAATTTTGAACACTTTGCGTTTTAGAATTCCATTTGGGGGCTTAGAGTCAACGTATACTATTCATCTTAGGCTCTTTGGAAAGCGCGTAGTGGAATTCCTGTTAGTGTTAGCTGAAATTTTTGCCAGATGTTACGGCTGAGTTGCTACGAGCGAAAATTGATTGAAAATCGGCGTTTTGCAAGGGGGTGGGTCAGTATTCGCCAAATTTTCACGTAGAGGGGGACGTCCCACCAATCATTTTCGCACGGATAGATAGGCCAATGAATGCCTTACAACTTTGTCGCTGACAGTTTTCACACAAAGAAACTGTGTAGCGATTTTAATTGGAAAACGGCAGTTTTGCGTTTTTAGTACCCTTGGGGACTTAGGGGCAACATGCGATGTTCATCTTAGTCGCGTGGTGGATTTCCTGTTAGTGTTAACTGAACTTTTTGCTAGGTGCTACCGCTGAGGCGCTACAAGCGAATATTGACTTAAAATTGGCGATTTCGCTCCAGCGAGGGCCGGTTGACCCAAAACTTTGGGTAGAAGCTGTCGTCCTCACCAACCATTTTTGTTCTCAGAAAACTAGACTAGCTGATCTTCCGTATGCTATAAAATATGGACAGATCTTTCTTCCGTTTAGTCACAGTCCACGCGTTTGACAGACAGACGGACAGACGGACAGACGGACGGACGGACAAACAGACAGCTTTCTTGTCGCTAGTCCGCGCTGGCATTCCATGCAGCGCGGTAAAAAGTAAAGCCAGAAAGTTTCTGTGTCATACCATATCATTGAACTTGGTCCATTCTGATAAGGTATGTGGCAAATTTATTCATTTATGTCACTATATACCAATATTTTCTTAGAATCAGCGGACGGAGATGGAGAATGGCCTTCAGCAACAGTGCGCAATAACACTGTTAGACGTGCGTGCTAAAAATCCGATAATGAACAACTGCTCGTTTTTTTGCCACTTTTTGTTCTGTTACCAATAGTTGGTGATCAAAACTGTACAAAATTCAAAGCATTAAAGATAGTGCTAACGACCAGGAGGACCATTGCTGTACGACTGCAGACTTAATCTTAATTTACGACTCTATGTGTATTCTCGGCTGATGGCTGAAAGTCTTCTCGCGTTGCGAATGTGTTAGTTAAATTGGTTTCAGACACTACGGAAAGCCGACTGTTATGCAAACCCATTGCTGTATTCATAGTGTCCCGAGTGCATGTCGAACGCACCAAAAGGAGCAGTCTATATTTGAATGTAACTCTAAGTAAGTGAGTAAGTTTATTAAACACTCTTGCAGCTGTGCAGCTGAATAAATCAATACACTACGATATACAGTGACAAAAACGCAATAAGTCAGTGAAATAAGAGAGTCTGTATAAAACATTACGATAATAAAACCAACAAAGAGCAAAACGAGGAACAGCACAGACTTTTTACAGGGGAAAGCCCCAACTTTCTGTGTGCATTTTAAAATCTGACCCACTTCGAGCCATGTGGCAAAGTTTGGTTGTTGGGTGATCTCCGTGTAAACACGCTGGTAATGACCGCAATAGTGGGTGACATTAGCCATGAGATCTCAGCAGTTTGTTAGCCAAACTTCACCAAGTTTCCGGAGAACGCAGGTAATAATAATAATAATAATCCACTTTATTCATTCGTAGACAAACCGCTACGATATGCAAGGTGACCTTTTATGATTTTCGTTCGAAGATAATCGCGCTTGTATGTCGTCGTGGAGTGACCAGAAATAACAGTTTTAGGGCCTCCTATGTTCTAGAGAGGGAACCCGATACTTTTCACGTACATTTTAAATACGGCTTGCTGCGGAACAGGTGGATTGAGTTCCGTTCGATGACTACTGTTATGAGAACAAAGAAATTGCAAAATCTTGAGGGGTGGGCTTGGCAGTTTTTGGAAGACACGTTACAGGGGCGAGTGACTGTCAAATTTTGGACATCAATTTTCAAATCTGGCTCACTTCCGAACATGTGGCGAAGTCTGGTTGAGTTTAGTGCGCTGACCTCCAAGAACGGCGCTTGAAAAGAAAATAAAGCTGCACCTGAGCAAAATATAATGGCTTTTTATGCATATGCCTGGGGGTCATAAAAATCGGTTGAGATTAGCCGGAGCTACATTCAGATATGAACCGGCACGTTTTATGGCTACAGTGTAATAGCAAGGAGCCCGGCAGGACGATGCTGTACGACCTTACTTAATCGTAATTCATTGCGGTGCCTCCTCGGCTATGAAATGACGTTGTAAAAAGTCTTCACACGTTACTAATGTGTTGGTTAAATTGGTTTCAGACACTACGGAAAGCCGATGCTGCCTTATCGACTGCTATTTAACGCCCGACTGCAGACAATTGCTCAGCGCGAAGTGCTCCGACGTGCCTGTCGAATGCGCCATGGGTACGTTGCGTTATTTTACGTCGTACAGGCGTTGTGACTTACACACTTGCTGCAATGCCGTATGCGCTCAAGCGCTGAACGGTCATCACAGAACTTGAAATATACGAGTACAAAAACCTTCTTTGTTTCAGCTCCGTCTTCACTCTTCTTTACGTCTGGAATTTCGACACTACTGTTATTACTATAGCCGAAATAATTAACAGCCGAAATTTCGGCTAGTAGACTGGCCAGTTGCGTTTGTCTGTCGCGTTGTTGCGTTGTTTGTCTGTTTATGCGCTACGTGTCACACTATTCAAGAGCAATCTTCGCCAAACTTGACGTACAGGTAGGCACCGGCCGCGGAAGAACTAATTGACTTTTGGAAGTCGTCCACTTTATAGATCGGATCCAGGACTATTTCGACGGATTCTTACTTCAACGCTGCGAGATGGAGCATCTTTCAACACTTTCGCTTATATCTCCGAAAACTGATCGGATTTTCATTTTAAAGACTTTTATTACATGTTTAGCTTCGGATAAAGACGTTCTTGTTAAATTTTGGACTCCGGATACTCAATACATTAATATTTTATGCTTTAATTATTGTCAGATTGGCTTGCAGCGTGTTTTGAATATAGCCTACTACATCCTGCTCGACTATATGATCTTTGACCTTGATCCAAATTTAAGCTAGTCTTCGACCTGTGATCGATTTTTCGTTTAGTTGGTTGGTTTCCCATTTCCGACGATCAATGATGGTCTTTCTGGTTGTTTTTAGATAATTTTCTCTATTAATCTACGCATTCCGTAGTTTTTTTTCAGTCTTGGTGTCAGATTTCTGCAAAACACACAATGGCAAAGAATTTACGCACAACATTAGGTGTCTCTTGGTGACAGATGAAGATGTTAGTGCGAGAATGGACAACAAAGGATAGAAAACTGAAAACATTTTGGCTTGGTCACGTAAGTAAGTAAGTAAGTCTGCCATATTGGAATTCTACTTCCGGTTTGAATTTTGATCTATTTATCGTTATCAGCATGTCATTTTTGCGTTGGCCTACCAAATTTCATCGGAATGGGACAATGTGCGACGGATTTATGACATCATATTGATTTTACAAGATGGCGGCCATAGAGTAAGTAAGTAAGTAAGTAAGTAAGTCTGGAGTTATATGCGGCGCCGAAATCAAAGAAACGCTACAAGTTACAACATCGCCTGACGGTGGTGAATATCACTTCTGTTCGTCAACAGATCAGATGTGGAACAGATAACTCTTCAGTTATCGCTTGAAAGTCTTCGTAGAGCAGCAGCGCGGATCAACCACCAGCGCTTAACACAATAGCACTGTACCGGGAGGTTCCATGTCGGACGAGGACAAACTGGAGCGACACAGTAAAGAAAGATATGAAAAGATTTAGACTCGCATGGAAAGAGACAGACAAGAATGGCGTCGAAGTTTCAAAATGTGGCCCATTAATGCGTCCACGTGAACGCGGACACGGATTGAATAAAAGTAGAGATTCTGTTCTGGATTTTATTCCTGGAAAATTACGTTTGCCTCTCTAGCAGTTTGTAAACATAATTTGTAATTTCTCTGTTACTGAGCTCCTGTATATTTTGTAAGTTGCGGTTTATGCTCATTGTGTTGCATTATTTCTTTTTCAACTCAATTTGTTATAGTTCTTCCACGTTCAGCATATTAGTAAGTAGAGCAAAGCAAAGCAAAAAAAAGTTTAGACGAAGGCGCAGGCCGTAGCCTGTAAGTAAGGCAAACGTTATACAAATGAAGCACGATGTCGGGTGTAGACATTCTAAATATACGCCAGTGAGTTGTAATATCAGTTGACACGAGGCCTCGATCAAGCGTTGATTGATGATGATTAGAATACCCGACCAGAGCTCATAAGTCGTCTCGACGGGAGAATTTCGGGCTGCGAGGCCTGACCTTGCTGTGCATCGTCGGTTGCAGACGTCGCCAATGCGATTGCTTGAAGTGTTGATTAGCAGTGGTAAGTGATTAAGTAAGTAAGTTAGTTAGTTAGTAGAACATTTATAGAGCGCATTGCGCAATGCCTCTAATGCGGTGTGAAACGTTTGTGGTTTGTGGTGCACAGGAGACGCATACCGCTACACGATTCAGCCCATTTACGACAACCTAACAGACAGCGTCAAGTGCCACATCCGTCGTCGTCGTCCGTCCAGTCCGATTCTCTTCGATCTCTTCTACTTCGTCGAGGTCGCGGCTCGCGGCTTCCGGTCGCCGCTGGTCCGTCGTCGGGTGCTCGCCGACGCCGTCCGCGGAGCGGGCGACCGCCGCCGTGTCTCCATCGTCGCCGACTACCTTAACGTCGAGTTCGACGTCGGTGTTGACATGGCCGACGAGTTCGTACTGCGTGCTACCGGACTCGCGGCGTCACAGACGACTGATGGTGATCGGACGGTGGCGGGAACCGTCCGGAGCGTCGACCACGACGACGGGGATCACCGCGGTCCGATGCGGTTCCGGGTTCACGAGATCGCGCAGTCGGCGGCTTTCGTCGCGTCCGTCCGCCCTCGAAGAC
>Ga0209562_1000834_pt1 | contig 11124 bp, 6 predicted proteins | sample WorMetvacBELIZE2_FD_187399 | JGI IMG/M metagenome (GOLD analysis project Ga0209562, IMG submission 187399) | Marine gutless worms symbiont microbial communities from Max Planck institute for Marine Microbiology, Germany - Olavius vacuus BELIZE.2... | ecosystem: Host-associated > Annelida >...
CACTAATAGGAAGTCCCCTACGCGCTTTCCAACGAGCCTGAGATGATCATCGTACGTTGCCCCTAAGTCCCCTAAATGGGGGGCTTAAAACGCAAAACGGCCGTTTTTCCTCTATAATCGAACTTCGCTTGAAGAAAGTCTGCTACAAAGTTTCTTTGTGTGAAAACTGTCAGCGGGAAAGTTGTAGGGCATTCATTGGCCTAACTATCCATGCAAAAATTATTGTTGGGGGACGTCCCCTTCTACCTGAAATTTTGGGTTAAATCGACCGCGTTGGAGCGAAATCGCTGATTTTCTACCTATTTTCGTTCGTAGCGCCTCACTCCTACGACCTAACGAAAAAAGTTCAATTAACATTAATAGGAAGTCCGCTACGAGCTTTCCAATGAGCCCAAGATGGCCATCGTACGTTGTCTCTAAGCCCCCAAAGGGTGGCTCAATAACGCAAAATGTCAAAAAATTTGAACAATAAGCTGCGATAACTTTGAAACGGCACAAGATAGGATGTCATTTACTATTAATCACTAATAGGAAATTGCATACGGGCTTTCGACTGATACCTACCTTGATGACCTTGAATGACCTTGAGCGGCGTAATAGCCATTTTTGCGTTTTCTCACCGAATTCGATTGCTTTGCTGGCCAATTACGTCCTAGTGGTTGAAGACAGACCTATAATGTCTGTAAAATGCTGTCTCCGATTTACAGTCTCCCACTTTTGGCCATAACTAACCCACTCTGCAGCGCGGTCTCACTGCGATAGCTGAGCTACTTGTTGATTGTAGGGAGCACTTTGAATGGTACGGCAACTGAGCAGGGGTGGACTGGATAGGAAGGAATGCTAGAAAAATTGACGCACCCCCCTGTCGAAAATTTCTGGCTACGCCGCTGTCTTGTAACTTGTAGGCTATAACGCTATGCTGTATAAGCCTAATTCACCCAATTACGAAGGCATTCGTCCACCTTGCCATCCAGTGTACTGTGTAGCGCAGTGCTGAAGTATCGTTCTTAGTGCCAAAGTGTCCCAAGACATTTTGGCACTAGTGCCGAAATGTCCGGACAGTTCGGCACTGGTGCCGAAGTGTCTTATGGACACTTCGGCACTAGTGCCGAAATGTCTTGGGTCCGAAGTGTCCTGGGTCCGAAGTGTCTTGACACCTAGTAGCCAATAACACACTGATGCCCTCATCAAGGTCATATGTAACTGATACTATGCTTCCAGTGTACATGCTAATTTGTTCGCATACTGTTACTCCCGATATACGCATATGCCAAGCGCCAGAAACTTGAGTACGGGAACCTGCACTTTAATAATTGTGTCTCTCGCAGTGGAACCCTTACTCTAACTGTCGCTATTCCAGTGCAGGATCCTGTAGCGAATGTGGTAGGCTTGAGACGTTCAGTACAGTCATGCGCCGTATGGCTGTAAGTTCTTAGCTAATAATGGTTGTGTTAATTTCAGGCACTAGGTATCACTAGGCCTATAATGCCACTGTGAGCACTGCTAAGTAACGTGAGAGAAAATTATTGTCTATGTTGCATCCTTACACATTCATATTCCTATCATCAGTTACAGCTTATTGCCGTTCCAGTGCCTTAGCACAGCACATGCACAGGCAGTACACCTTAGTTTTCATAATGAAGCAAAATGTAGTTGTCAGTTAACTTACGAAGGTACACATTTCCTCACCTCTAAGTTTATACCTAAAGAAAACATTCTTGTGTATGCCTATCCTCGTAAACTCATATACATTGTTATAGTGTATGAGGACGGGTGGTTAATGTTCATCTCTTGTCACTGTTGTTTGATCATCATTTTACTTTCTGAATGACAGGCATTGATTTTTTGAGACAGTCACTGGTCTTGTGAAATTAATTTTCTGAGTTACTTCACAAGCCTATGCAAATTTGTTCTCTTTCACTTTACCTTGTATCACATATGCCAGTTCACCCATGTTATCATCACTACTCTCATCCTCTTGTCACTGGTTATCTGTTTTGATAACTTATGTGTTTCACAAATCATTCAAACCGTACAATTTTCGTTACCCACCACACTGATTCATTTACTCTGGATTATTTTGTTGTTATTTTCTTGTTTAACTTGTTGTCATACTTGTTGCATTTTATTGTGTTGGATTAAGGTGACTTCCACAAGGTTTTGCTTGCTTGTTGAACTCCTGCATGACTATCTGTCCATCTCAGTAACTGCCTCCTTGTCAGCATAGCATCCCTGTCAGCATTACTGTCTATCTGGTGGTTTGTTATGTGATGTATAGGACGATGACCACACATATCACATGAAGGGCACCAGACTGCGTGCTGGCAGGAAGAAGAAGAAAGGTCGCAGGCTGCCTGTGGGCAGCAAGAAGAAGGGATGTACAGCTGCTGTGTTGCTGCGAGAGATTCTGCTGTTTCCTGAGTACAAGGTAATATAAGGGTGTTTGTTCATGCAGTGTGCATACATACTTTATTTTACCATTTTCAGCAACCCCATTTTTGTGAAATGATTTAACTGCACAAACGTACAAATTAGAAGAACAAATCTTGAAATGTGTATGTGTGTGCACGCGTGCGTGTGTGTGTATGTGCGTTAACTGGTGCACTGTATGGCACATTAGAATAACTTTCACAGTTTTGCTGTTTGTGCTGTGTATAAGTGTGAGTACTATCATTCACATCAAGTGTTAAGTCATTTAGCAGTACAGCTACTGTCAGTAACTTTTGCTTTGTCTCTGAATTACAGCTGACAGTTGACACAAGGTGGCATCGCCGAGATGTGTCTGAGAAGATACGACGTGACCTTCAGTCACCATGCTTCGACGACATCGTCACAGAGAAGCGGATATATGTGGACTTGCCACAGGCTGACAGTCATGCCAATCATGTCATGGGAGAAGTAAGTGTATTATTTTGATGTGTCTAAATTATTGCATTACTGAAGTGTCTTTCAAAACTTTTAGCCAGTGTTACTCAGCGTAACATTTATACAGGGTGGGCCAAAAAAACTGGACCATATTTAAAAGTGTATAACTTTTTCATATAATGACATAGGAAGGCGTTCTATATGTCAAAATGTTCAGCTCTTTATCAGGAGTAAAAATGATATTATGAATGTCACCATATTTAAATATTCTTTGCGTACGTTTGGAGAAACTATACTACACCGAAAATACCAATTAATTTAAGCCATGATAAATCCGACCATATTTCATAGTCTGTAATTCGTGTATATGATGACGCAGAAAGGTGATCCATATACCAAAGCGTTCAGTACTTTATCTGAAAATATACTTATGTGTTGCATCTGGCACAGTTAACTATTCTTTGCAGCAGTTTGATGAAACCATACTTCACTAAAATGGCGATTCACCTGTTATTCACCGTTCACAAGTTACGACCACTTCATGCGTTCTCCAGCATATTGGATTTGATCGAAGCAAAGCAATCGATACATCAGAACGTTCAGTACTTTATCTGGAGTAAGAAAAGCGTTTTTTTAATTTTACTGCAGTTAGATATTCTTTGCACAAGTGCAGTGAAAGGATACTGTGATTAAAACGACAATTCACGTACACGTGTCACCTGTTTTCTATGCACTGGAGTTCATGGAAGCAAGAAAAACTTGCTACCGAGTACTTAGGACCTCAAAGTGGTCAATTCTCTACTATGAAGAGCTTTCCAACAAAAATTGTATCGTTAAGACTTCCGAGACGTTGATCGTCTGAAGCACGTTCTGTTGCACTGCTGGGTCCGATAAATCAGATGCAATTGAAATTTGAAGGGTGCCAGACCAACTGCTAAAAGAGTGGTGTTTGTGTTTAGGATACATAATGGACATGTTGAATTGCTGTCAACCTACTGATATTAATAGTCAACGATGATTGTCAATTTTGAGGGAACTGCGTGTAATAATTGGATGTCATGCTTAAATTAATTGGTATTTTCAGTGTAGTGTAGTTTCTCTTACCTTATGCAAAGAATATTAAATGCTGCAGCATTCAGAATATCATTCTTACTCCTGATAAAGAGCTGAACATTTTGATATATAGAACGCCTTCCTGTGTCATTATATGAAAAAGTTATACACTTTTGAAAATGGTCCAGTTTTTTCGGCCCACCCTGTACTTTGTGTTCTCAGCAGAATTTCTCAAATTGTAGCTACCGTACATTTATTACAACACGTGGCTCATGTTGGCCATTGTAGACAGTATCTGTTCTCCATCATCCATTGCTGTCTGAACAACACTACTTGGATGATCTCATACACTGTTAAGCAGTATTGATTCATTATGTTATCGGACTGTCTTCTTCATGTGCTTCAGTCACTGTCTCTTTCTGTCATTTTATCAACAAGAAATTTAACTTCATTTTCCACGGCAGGTTATCGTCATCTGCATTCAACAGATCTTTCATATGTGTTCCTAGCACATTTGTGCTGTGGGTCATTATAGTGCATTCTGTTACGTGATATATAATTAAATGAAATAAATAAATTACATCACTGGGTCACCTTGTCTCAGGCCCTTATCTGCTGTGGACCAATCTCTCAGCATAATTATTTGTTTTCGCTGCAACTGAGACAACTCAGTGATAAATATTGCCAATAAAAAGTGTGGTAAGTTGCAGTGTTTTCTTCATATCTTCTATGAAACTGTGCTGGATATGATGTAATTCTGTGTGTAGTATTGCACTTAAATTTGCCACAAACTGTTGTGATCATTTGCCTCAGCTGCATAATGTCTCTGTACAACCTTGTGATACTTAAACTTTCCGTGTTTTGCTCGGTACATGGTGGTTAAATGCCGTTAGCTGTCGTTGCCTGTTCCACATCATAATTGCCATTTTTCAGTAACGGGGAACACAGCAAATGGCTAAGTCACTAATAAGTAGGGATGGATGGATATTGATTTTCTGCCCGATACCGGATTCGGATATCCTATACCTAAAATGCAGCCGGACCCGTATTGAGCCGGATCATATTTTTGTGTTAATGTAACTGTACTACTGTAGGCTGATAAATGAGAACACAGTTATAGTATATCACGTCAGTTTCTTAAAGCGAAAATTTGTACAATAGTCAGTTGATCAAACAGACTGGGATGGATGGTTTGCAGCTCAAACTAGCTAGTTCAAATTTTCAACAGTCATATCTTTATATGACTGTTGAAAATTTGAGCAAGTTTTCTTCCATGATCAAGAATTTTAAAGTGTTGTCTGGTGATATGCGATTTCTGTCGGTCAGGATGTCTCCCACAGTGCTTAAGACTCGTTCGCTTCTTGGCAGCTCCAGGTCAGCACAGTGCACCTGCTGTGGCAGCCTCCAGTAGTCAGTAGTCAGTACGCCCTACAGTTTGATGAATCGAATTAACCATCTCTATCATTAGCAGACCGTCTAATAAACTGGCGACCATTCGTCACTCGCCTCATTTATGTAGTGAGCAACAGGCTCCTCATTGCGCATTGTGTGAAGTTGTAAACATTGACTTCTATGTACATCAAAGCTAAGCGCGGGTCATTACTCACTTTATACTCGACTGGCTCCAGCGCAGACTGTTGGCTCAACATCAGTCAGACAATAGACAGGCTGCAGCAGCAGATTGTGACTGTGAGATGTTACCACAAAGATGCAGTAATTAGCTACTATCCGATCCGGCGTGAAACATGGAATGCGGCCGGAGGCGGATTTTGCTGCATGGTGGAAATCCGGCCGGATCCGGTAGTTGGATCGGATATCCGTCCATGTTGCAAGTCGCACACCATTGTCATTATTGTGTTTATGCTTACTCTTTAGAGCTCATGTAAGAGCAGTCTCTCTGCCTTTGAGTCCTGCTAGCACTCATAGTCTCTAACCGCTGATTTCTTTGTGTTAACCTTATGTTTTATCAACTGTTTTTTCTTTTATATTTTGTGCTTGCCAATAAATTTTGATTTGATTTGAAATCACCTGACGTATATTTCTGCCAAAAGATAGCTAAATGGGAGAACATTTGGTGAAATAATCACAAGTATGAAAGGTGACTCTATTTATAGCCAGTGCATGAACAGTAGTACAGTGACACTGTCTTTTTACACTGAGAATGCAACTCTGCAGTTGCAAGGCCCACCTTGTTAGTTGTATTGTGTTGAGTTCACAGCTGTTGACAGTCAAAGTACATTGGAGTGTCTAGGTCGAACGTAATTGTAGCCATCACCACAACGACGAGTCATGCCAGATTGCCCTACTTTATGCCAAGTGTGTAAATGACATTTTTGTAAAAAATATTGAATGTTTAGGCTGTGCTGTTTACCTTCCTGCAAAATTGCTGTTGTGCACTCGTCAGCAGTTTGTATGCACTCCACTTCTTCGGAGCTTGCACCGCATATTAGCACTGTAACACTGCAGCATTAGCATGTCGTTTACGTGCAATGATGGTGGACATCATGTCGCCTTACATGTGAAAATCTTGCTGTTGCTTCTAGTTCAGTGTAGTTTCTGTTATGTGAACTGTAGGCTGCTGATTTGACTGCACCGACAGACAGTCGGGTCATTGAACATGTCAATAAAGCTGTCGATGATGGTGTGCACAACGTTGGGGAAATGGTCCGCTATGTCCACACGTTTGTGAAGTCTCTCTTTGAGTCATCTCCACTTCCCCGTCCGATCAATCGCCGGTTCTATCCGACGAGAGATGACCTTCGGCAGATGATTTATAGACGTCGGCGAGCAAACATGCATGGGCTGCTTGACCAAGAGATTGTGGCAAACAAAATTGCAGCATGGTCTTCCCAGCATCCAGACGACTACTGGCTATATCGTCCATCTGACAGTGATGCCGGCCAGCAGTTACTACTGGTCCACCAGTCAGCATGGCAACGACGTCTTCTGTTGCGATATGGTCAGGATCTGGTATTCCTGGATGCCACATACAAAACAACACATTATGCACTGCCACTGTTTTTCCTGTGTGTTCACACCAACACGGGCTACATCGTCGTGGCTGTGATCGTTGTGGAGCGAGAAGACTCCGCGTCACTCTCCGAGGCACTCGATATGCTTAGACAGTATGTCCCGCAGTGGAATCCATCTGCTTTCATGGTGGACTCTTCGGAAGTGGAAATGACAGCTGTCAGTACTATATTTCCAGGTAATTTCTTACTGTCACCAGTGTAATAATCACTTGTTACACGTATACATATTTACTTAGTTGTCACTTGTACTTAATACAGGGTGAACATGAAAAAGTAGCCCCATGTGACTTCTGTGAAAATTTATGCAAAGCTTGCAGCTTTTCAGAAGAATGCTAATTCTAGTCATTGACAGTTGCTGATAAAAGAAAGGTCTTCGAACTAGTTAAGACAACGTGGATGTTTTTATATGCTGAGATGGTGACCTTTTAAACCATGATCATTGGGAGCTTTGATGAACAGTATCGATAGATAAGTGTCTTCCTCACCTGTAATAGCAAATGTCTTCTTTTCTGCTCTCTGAAATTGTTAGATTCAGTATTTTCAGTCTTTCAGGGTACACTTGTTTTTTTACACCCTTGACCCATGTAGTTAACCTTTGCTGTACCTTTGGAAAAATCTGTGTTTTTCTTGCATTTCTTCCTTTCATTTACCCGACTGATAGCGTTTGTCTTCAAATCAGTTTAAATCAATCTACAAAGTGCATAAAAAATGTACTTTGTGTGACTTGATATTGCTCGGGGTGCCAGTACCAGCATGATTGATTGTCAGAAAAAATTGAGTCTGAGGTGATATATGATGGTGGAACATTACGTCATTCCCACTGTGACCACCTACAGCATAGTGGGCAGAGGGCCAGCTGGAACATCTGTACAGTCTTCAATGGGCTGCCGTCAGTCATTGAAATAACAAGGTTGCCTTTTAGTCGCATGGCAGACCACCCACTAACAGTGTACCTTACAGCATTCGTCGTTATCTACAGAAGTTTAATGTTGTTTCGGTCATTAGCGTTTTGTGTACTGCCATGTGAGTCCAAAACAACTGCACCATTTTATTTTTGCAATAACTTTGTCAAAGCAAGGTCTACTTTGATAGTTTTTGGCAGGCGTATACCTCAGTAAATTTCTATCACAAGCATATGTCATATTCTTCATAAAGTGAACCAGAGAAGCAGCTTAAGTTTCAATAGCACAGCACGCTAGCACAGCGTGTATGCACAGCCATCAGTCTGCTTTGTTGCGAGACGCCAGACTTCATCATGGCACCAAACCTGTGCTTGTTAACATATCCGACATCGGTCTTGTTTATTACAGCATCTTGTGAGATGTTGATAAGCTGAGGCAACGTCTGATTGCCAGACAGATGATGATTGATTAAGCAGTTGATCGATGGTGATTTAGGTTGAGGGCATGCGTTATGGCCATAAGTGGACATTTGGAACATGTGACATAGTCCAGTGTTTTACTGTTGCACTGCATTATTGGTCCATACATTTCTATACTTGTATGATGTTTCATTTAAATGTTGTATACAATGATGATGATGATGTTTCAGCTTATGTGATGTAATTGACGTTGGTTATGAAACGTGTACTGTACGCATGTTGTGTTTCACAAGGCATTATAAAGATACTATTCAAGAGAGGTTAATGATTTTGATATCGTTTTGTTCCCAATTTAGTGGAGTACAATGTGCCGAAGATTGTCACAACGACGCTTAGTTTGACAAAGTGATTGCGAAAAAATGGTGCATTTTTTATGCACTTTGTAGATTGCAGTGAAGAGAAAAATATATTACATTAGTTCTGTAATACTGATGTAAAAATTTATACGTTTGTTATTGTACGTGAGTTAATTGTTTTATATGGACATTTCAGCTTTAATAATAGTCTGCTAAAAGTGAAAGTGACGTTTTAAACTGTAGTTTTTATACTGAACTTCGGTTTCAAACCGAAGTTAATTTGAAAAGTAAAGTGATGCTTCAGTCCGGTCTTAAAATTGGTGTAACACGGCACTTTTCTGACAAAAATGAGTTTAAAACCGAAGCTATAACTGAACAATCCAGTTATCAACCAAACATGCACAATGCTGTTAAATAGGCACTTCAACATTTGCATTAACCAGACATGAAGAAAATTGGACATTTTTATGTTTCCGATGCCTTTGCCATTGTAGCAGAGGTCCTGTGTAATAATTGAATGCAGCAGGAGATTTTAATCAAGTTCCGTGAGTGCATTGTAGTTCATAATTAGGCTTCTGTTGCCTTTGAACAAACTTAATCTGAACATTTGTTTAGAACCAGATTTTTGGGTTCAGATTAATCTTTGCCTTAAAACTGTTGTTTTAAGCCTAAATATTACCGAATGTTAAAGTCGCCCAGTGTGTATTTGTATTCACCACAAGGCATTTATCATGCCGGTGTCAGGCGTCGCGATGCTGGCACTATCACGCCTTTGGTGACTGACCTTGACCCAGTGACCTTCAAATGAAAATTTGAACTGACCATTCTGAAGATGTACCCGCATACTAAAACTGTTGTTTCTACGTCAACACTTTTGAAAGTTATGTTTCTTTTATCTTGTTATGTCTTAACTGTATATTCTGTCTGCAGACTTGTTATGCACCAAGACAACTCATTGTGAACTGTGAGTGGAGTCATTTGTTTGCAGTGATGTGTATTATTCTGCTTGTATGTCACAAAGTCATTGTGATCGGGAATGGCTATTATGGAAAATGTTAAGCAACTACGCAAAAAGCACCATTGTTGTAAGGGACCTCATTACATGCAAGAGGAATGTCAAGTATTGCAACAATGTGCTTCCACATTTTCGCTGTTGTTCTATAACATTAGCAGTGGCAGAGGTTCAGTGGTGTGGCTTTGTGTTGGCAATGCAGATGCTGACACGTTTGTGTGTGACTTCCATCGGAAGCAGTCTTGGCTGCGTTGGATAAGAACACTGAAACACAACGTTGCTGATCAACAGGATGAAATAATGAAGCTGCTTGACGTATGTATATGCGTGTCACTTGATGGTGATCATTGAGCAAGGGAAATAGTTAACATGTCAGATGTGTTGCTGTCTTGCTGTGAAAATTTTCAGTTATACTTAGCATGATGATAATATATTCATTGTGCACAGAGAAGACTATAGGATGACCAGGCAGAATGCTGTACAAGTCACTGTGTACTGACTGGGAAGCATGGTCGTCTACACCATAGAAGCCATGGAGCAAATGCTCTTTGTGCAGTCTTGTATGAGGAATAAGTGTACCCATTATCAGTGTGTTTAGTTTATGTGATTTGAAGTAGTTAAAAATTATGTTACGGAATGATGCAAGTGGGTATAATATGGTAGTGATCTCTGCAGACTGTGTGACTACTGTTCCCCCAATAAATTGTTTACTTACTACTTCTGCTTGCTGTGTTAACGATTTGAAATGTTCTGTTGGAACATTCTGTTATAATGTTAAAATAGCATACAGCATTTATTGCTCTTAGTGTTGATAACTGCATCCTGAAATTTTAAGTGTCATTGCACTAACTTCATGGATTTTATTTCATTTTCAGATTTAATGAGCTCATACGTTTTCATTTCGTATTATAATGTTAGCTTGTTTATGGTTTGGCTTCATCAGCTTTTCGTAAATTGCACATTAAATCTTTTACATTCTCATTCTGTCTGTATTTCTTTCATTTCTCAGAAAACGTGGTATCAGTTGTAGCATTGACTTGTTAATATGGACTGCTGATTTTGAAAAAAAAGTAAAATGAAGAATTAGGTAGTATGTAATCATTGTACGAGGGTCGTCCCATAAATAAGTTACAAAACGGCATAATTCTGTTAATTTTTAAAATTTAAAAAATCCGAAATATAGATTTTGTACACAATTTAATTGGGCACATATATTGAAATTTTTATGAATATGACGTCATGATTATGACATCATGTGTACATAGAACGCAGTCAGTTAGTGCAGTATTTTACCCATTCTTTTACCACTTGCCAAGTGTTAAACGTCACTGCGAGTTACGAGTACCAGGAAAATGAATGCGTTGAGCAATGAAACCTGTTTAAATGTCAAACATCAACCTTTTATTTCTCAACATATTGTCCAAATTTATTTGAACACTTATTGATACACGCCGGTCAGACCGTTTGAGAGACGTGACTGCTGTG
>Ga0209562_1000835_pt1 | contig 11118 bp, 13 predicted proteins | sample WorMetvacBELIZE2_FD_187399 | JGI IMG/M metagenome (GOLD analysis project Ga0209562, IMG submission 187399) | Marine gutless worms symbiont microbial communities from Max Planck institute for Marine Microbiology, Germany - Olavius vacuus BELIZE.2... | ecosystem: Host-associated > Annelida >...
CGGATAAAACGTTCGTTGATTTTCTATGTTATTTTTTCTCATATGCTAGCATATATTAGCATATTTTATTGATTTTGCATGAAGGCATGCGGGATTCAAATGATAATGACGCGCTTAAGACGCAGAGAACTTACAATAACGAACGACCAAATTCAACTACCGGGGAATGCCTCCAAGATGCTGAATCCGGCAAGTCTGTAAATAAATCTGTGTAAAGCTCCAGATCTTCGATATTGGCCAAGCATCCAGAAAATGGTCGATGCCTATTCGGGATTGAAAGCCTGCTATGAATCGGATCGCCCTCGAATACGAGGGACGGTTTAACATATGACCTTGTACTTTACACAGAAGAGTTTACAGGCTCCAGCTCTGTGTCGTTCATTAAATCCGCAATTTATTGAACCGATTCAGATAAACTAAAAACTGAATATTACTCATCATAACCTCAATACTTCTGCTTTTCTGGAATAACCCTTCGCACTCCGCCTCTAGGTTCTACAACATCACCAAATCGCCTCGGAATAAGGTGCATATGACAGTGCATCACTGTTTGTCCTGCAACTTCGCCAACATTGTTACCGACATTGAAACCGTTGACAGTGTCATCGCTATCTATGATTGCCTGTCTGCGTACCTTAAGTAACTGCTGAACCGCATTCCTCTCTGGTTGATGCAAAGAAAAGTAATCAGAAACATGACGCTTTGGGATGATGAGTGTGTGTTGTTCTGTGACAGGAAATGCATCAAAAATGGCGTATGCGAGTTCGTTCTCTGCCATCACCCTATTTTCAGGAATCTCGCAAAAGATGCACCCTGTTTCCCTTTTTTTGTATGATGCATTGATTTGTCTGAAGTCAGTATCATCCCTGTCTCGTTTCGTCGCATTGCAGGAATAACAAAGTGCTTGCAGATTGCTCTGGTCATCACTTCCGCCAGAATTGCGTGGAATGATGTGGTCTACTTCAAGTGCTTTCCGGTCTGCTGAAATGCCACAAAGTTCGCACCTAAATTTCGCTCGTTTGAGAATTTCGTATCTCAGGGTGCCAGAGATGTAACCAGATGACTTTCTGCGGTGCTCCCAAACTTTGTCGCCTCTCTTGCCGAGAAACTCTTCAATCTTACCATGGCAAAGTTTGATGAGTTCAGACTGCTCGTTTTCACTCAATCCCTCATATCCAATCAGGGAATACTGGTTCTTATTTTTTGAAGTTATGCCTCTACTATTTGTGAGAACTTTGCCCACCATGTTCTTGGTGATGTGTTCGTAATACTCGATTTGGGATATGTCGTGGTCCAGCAGTGCTTTTGCAATCTCAGTTGCTGATGCAGAACCCTGTTGCACCAACAGTTTTATCAACATCACAGGTTGATAGATGTGAGACATTTTCATTTCATTCAGAATAAAATTCGATAATTGCTCATACTGTTCAGACATACCAAACCATATCCCATTTTTCGTTTTCTGACAGTGCACTGAACGGTTCTTCAAAGAACTCAAATGCTTCGAGAAATCGCGCCAGTTCCGCTTCACCGATCAAAAGGAGTTGCGAGCGCTTCTACTACGCACTCGCATATGATTACAATGAATGTCATCAGAGGATGCCTCAGCTCTCATGACACAAAGGAGTTTGCAATACCGGAACTACACAGGGGGAAAACTGGTATTTCCCATATGTCCATTATTCTAGAAGTATGGACATTTAAAAATTGATCGTCATGTTCGATTCCCACTCCCGGAAACTCGGTCGCGAGCGTCTTTTGGGCTAGGCCGGTCACATGAAAATTATTGACCTTCAAGCTGGCCATGAATCTCAAGAGTGAAGAAGATGTCTCGGAGATGGCCCGGATGCTCATCAAGGGCTAGGGGCGAATTCCATCCCTTATTTCCCCAAACCTAAAACAAGAAAGCTCGTGATCGTTTACTATGCCGATCGCCTGCATGAAAGCGTAGACAATGGTCGAGCCGACAAAACTCATGCCTCGTGCTTTCAAGTCTTTGGAAACTTTGTCGGAAAGCGCTGTTGTCGCTGGTATTTCCGACGATGATTTGAAATTGCCATGAACTTCTTTGCCGCGCACAAAACCCCAAATGTATTGGTCAAAGCTTCCAAACTCATTTTGGATTTCTAAGAACACCATTGAGTTCCGTACTGCCGATCTTATTTTTAATCGGTTACGGACAATGCCTTCATTCTTCAGAAGCTCTTCTATTTTTGCATCATCATATTGCGCAATCTTCTGTGGATCAAAGTCGTCAAAAGCCCTGCGATAATTTTCTCTTTTCCTTAAAATCGTTTCCCACGAGAGTCCCGCCTGAGCCCCATCCAAAATCAACATCTCAAAGAGTTTATTGTCATCATGGACAGGGACGCCCCATTCTTCATCATGGTATTGGACATACAGCTCGTTCTTGGGGTTTACCCAAGAACATCTTTTCTTAGTCATTCCATAAGAATAAGCTAATACGGGCAACTTCGGAACCGCTACGCGCGTCTATTTTCATGATGATTGTCTTCTTGCCCAATACGAAGCACTTCCGATCGTCAGCTAGCGTTTTCGCTTTCAATTCTCAGAAGCTTTTTTTTGACTGGCAGACCTCCTCCATATCCTCCCAGCCCACCATCGGATTCAATGATTCTATGGCATGGGATTACAAGACCAATCGCGTTGGCCCCATTGGCGGAAGCAACGGCACGGACGGCCTTTTCATTGTCTATTCGCTTTGCCACATCAAGATAGGAAGCCGTTTCTCCATATTTCACTTTCATTAATTCAGTCCAAACTTGTTTTTGAAAATCGGTTCCCGCCATCATAATGGGGATGTCAAATTCCTTTCTTTCTCCTGTCAGGTACTGATCAATTTGCTTCCTTGCTTCTTGTAGAACCTCACAATCCTGTTCCACAAATTCCGCGTCCAATTCCTTTTGGATTCTTCGATCCACCGTATTTCTCATCCCGCGATGACAGTAATCAAGTAGGCAAAGCTTTCCTTCAAAGGAACCAAGAATGAGTTCCCCTATTTTCGTTTTGTGATACTGGATATGTATTGTGTTCATTCCCCTTACTCTCCTCTACGAGAATCAGATTAGTATTATCTTTCTTCAGTCCTCGTTTATTGTTTTCTTTCTCCACCTTATCATTTCAATGATCAGTTCACGTGGCAATGGCTCGTTTATGGGGAATTGCACCGATCCCTTCCCCTTCTTATAACCTTTGAGTTCATCGGCAAATTTTTCCATCGTGGTTGGATGAGGATAAAGACCCACGTGTTTCTCATAACCAGCCATCATAATTTGTTGATCTCTTTTCCCGTTTTTTATCAACGCAAAGGCCGGAATACCATAATTGAACATTTCGATTGCATCTGGAACAGCCGCCAGTATACAGTCCTTCAGGGAAGCCAGCGTTTTTTTCGTTGCCTCTGGCTGGTCTTCAATATAATCATCAACCGTTTCGTACATTGACAAATCTGTATCTCCGATTTTCCAGAGAGTATTCCGTACGATGCCCCAAGACAATCTTATCATCAAAAACGCAGGATGTGAAGCTGCTGCTCTGATATTGATTAGGAGTATTTCAATCACAGGATTCGACGAAGAAAGACACTTTGTGCGAAACTGCCAAAATCTCGTTTACCTTATTCAGGAATACTCACCGAAGTTTAAGGAAAGGCATTAGAACGAAGGTGGACACATTGTCAAAAACGATTTTGGTTACCGGATCAACTGATGGGATTGGTTTAGAGACCGCTAAAATACTGGTTAACCAAGGCCATCATGTCTTGCTGCATGGCCGCGGCCCTGAAAAACTGCGAAGGGTTGAGTTAGAGCTTTCCGCGCGGGGAAGTGTGAAAAGCTATGTGGCTGATCTGTCCGATATGAGGGCGGTCATGTCAGTGGCAGGTACAATCAAAGAAGAGCATAGATCAATTGATGTTCTAATCAATAATGCCGGCGTACTCCAAGCACCCAACGCGGTAACTGTCGATGGGCTCGATGTCCGCTTTGCCGTTAATACCATTGCGCCATATCTGATAACTAAAGCGCTGTTGCCGATCATAGATGCCAATGGGCGAATAATCAATGTATCCTCCGCGGCACAAACGCCCGTTGACTTTGAGGCATTAACGGGGAGTAGCGGTAGTCTAAATGCAATGGGCGCTTATTCTCAGAGCAAACTGGCCATCACCATGTGGTCACGCGCGCTGGCAAATTCACTTGGCAAAAATGGACCTGTCATTGTCGCGGTAAATCCCGGCTCCATGCTTGGCAGCAAGATGGTCAAAGAAAAATTTGGCGTAGCAGGCAGAGATATTCGCATCGGCGCTGACATTCTTGTCCGCGCGGCTTTGTCAGATGAATTCTCCGGTGCTTCCGGTAGATATTTTGACAATGACGCTAATCGTTTTGCCAATCCGCCGGTGGACGCCCTTGATATAGAAAAATGCAATCAGTTAGTATTGAAAATCGAGGAATTTTTAAGAAAGCACTTTGCTCGGGAATAACGAAGAAATGTTCAATACATATGGTGGAATTTGAGGACTGTGGACAAAAATGACACCACATTTATAGCTCTTTTTCGCGGTATCAATGTCGGCGGCAACAACATCATCCCCATGGCAACGTTGTCTGCCTTTTTTGTTCAGGCAGGCTGTCAAAACCCAAAAACCTATATCCAAAGCGGCAACGTTCTTTTTAACGCCGATCCCGGCCGCGTGGAACAGATCCTCGCCGATGTCCGTAAATCGATAGCGGACCATCTGGGTTTATCGGTGCCCATCGTTCTACGCGATCTAGAATCCCTGAGCAGCGCCGTTCAGGCCAACCCCTTTCCCGACGCCGAACCCAAAAAACTGCACCTGGTCTTCCTATACGACAAACCAACGGAGAAGCAACTTGCTAACCTCAATCCTGATTATTCACCCCCCGACCAGTTCGTCGTCAAAGGATCGGAAATCTATCTGTACTTGCCCCAAGGCGCGGCGGGCAGTAAATGCAACAACGCCTATTTTGACTCAAGACTCAAAACCACAAGCACCATGCGGAACTGGAAGACCGTTCTCAAACTCATGGAGCTTGGCAAGGAACTTTCATGAACACGATGGAAACCGTTGCCGCCGTTCTTAACGAACTAGCTCAGTTGGCTAGCCCAAAAAACCGATCGAATATGGTTCGCGAGGGTATCAATGTCCAGACTGCTTTTGGAGTTCCTTTTGCCACCCTAAGGGAAATCGCCAAAAGATTTGACAAGAACAACGAATTGGCGTCCGCGTTTTGGGAAACTGGAAACCACGAGGCCCGTCTACTCGCCCCGATGATCGCCGATGAATCCAATATAGACGAGTCGCAGTTGGAACATTGGGTCAAGGACATCGATTCATGGGACATAAGCGATCTTCTGTGCAACGGTTTTGTTGTTAAAACTCAATGGGCCTGGCCTAAAGCCGCGGAGTGGGCCCGAGCCGACGCGCAATGGACCAAGCGCTGCGGCTTTGTGCTCATGGCGTCGCTAAGCGTTCACGATAAAAAGGCCGAAGACCAAAAGTTCATTAATCTGCTTACAATCGTGGAGCAGGAAGTCCGTGATGAACGCAACTTTGTCAAGAAGGCCATCAGCTGGGCGCTTCGAGGAATCGGCAGACGAAGCATGGCGCTCAACAGCGCGGCGATTTCCTGCGCCGAACGAATCGCGGCGCAGAATCAAGATCACAAGACGGCGCGATGGGTAGCCAACGACGCCTTACGAAAACTCAAATCGGAAAAGGTTCAAAAGCGGCTCTCCCGAAAAGGCCTTTGAGCCGGCAGTCTCATGGCCAAGGACGATGGCCCACTCATAGCGCTAACCGTGATTGCATCGGATTCCGTCAAGATACGGTTGAATTAGTTCATTAACTATTCTTGAGGGGTTTTATTCGCCGAATAACTCCGCTTTCGTTCACAATGCATCTTTTTTGGGATGTATCAATTTACAATAGGAGAGGATTCAGCCATGATAAAAGTGAATCATGTAAAGGAATGACATGACTGACTTATCAAGTTATTTGCCAGATGAACTTACAGGTATTGAGAACATCCAAGTAGAGATTCCCCGCATAGCCAAAGACAAAGCATTATTGGGGAAAATCGCAACAGCCGTCGAACAAATTCCAACACACCATAAACTCTTTCAAGCGGATTCCCGCCGGATGATATTCATCGAAGATAACTCTGTTCACCTAGTCGTGACATCACCGCCTTATTGGACTCTGAAACAATACCGCGATCATGTTGGCCAGCTTGGGGATATCGCCAATTATGAAGAATTTCTTAGCGAGCTCGACGAAGTTTGGAAGCACTGCTTTCGGATCCTAGTTCCTGGAGGTCGGTTGATTTGTGTTGTGGGGGATGTTTGCTTGTCGCGGAGAAAGAACAATGGACGGCATACAGTGGTTCCACTTCACGCATCTATCCAAGAACATTGTAGGATTATCGGTTTTGACAACCTCTCGCCCATTATTTGGCACAAAATTGCGAACGCAACATTTGAAGCAACTGGGAATGGTGGCAGGTTCCTTGGAAAGCCATATGAGCCAAACGCCGTGATCAAAAACGATATCGAATTTATTCTAATGGAAAGAAAACCTGGTGGGTATAGAAAGCCGCATCTTTCAAATCGGGTTCTATCTATCATCTCCGACGAGAACCATAAGCAGTGGTTTCGTTCGATTTGGTCTGGAGTGACCGGGGCTTCGACCAAAAACCATCCTGCTCCATATCCAGAAGAGTTGGTTTCTCGACTTACCCGGATGTTCAGTTTCGTAGGAGATACTGTGTTAGACCCGTTCATGGGAACAGGTACAACAACCACATCAGCCGCAAAATGGGGTAGAAACTCAATAGGGGTCGAACTGGATCCGCATTACTTCGACTCAGCCGAGAAAAGGATCAGAACCTCTTTTAATACCATTTTCTCCCGTACGGTAATTGAAACAGAGAAACATCATCTGGGAGCTTAATAACGATGTATGAAGAACAACTTGCTGAGGCCATTCGTCATTTTTGGGGAGTAAGGAGTAAACAACAGGAATTCCAGGGAAAGACCACAGGCATCAAGGACTTCGGATCAAGAGGAGCTGTCACTGGAGGAAAACACCTTGACGGTTTCATCGCATTGATTGTCTCGATCCTTTCCGACAGCGGCCTCCCAGGCCATTCAATACATACTCGAAGCACAACGCTGCCTGGTTATTTCCGGCCAACAAAAGACTGGGATTTGGTTGTTGTTATTGACGATCAACTACTTGCATCCATTGAGTTCAAAGCACAGTGGGTTCATTCGGAAACAATTTTAACAACCGCGTAGAGGAGGCCCTTGGCAACTCAACCGATATTTATACGGCGTTCAGAAAAGGAAAATTCAGCTCTTCTAGCCGACCGTGGACGGGATGGTTGATGCTCCTGGAAGATTCTTCAAGATCAACAGTGCCTGTTCGTATTTCTGAGTCGCATTTTTCCGTTTTTCCAGAATTCAGAGGAACGTCATATGCCGATAGATATGAATTGTTTTGTGAACGCCTTGTCCGAGAGCGGCTCTATGACTCAGCCTGCTTAATTATGTCTGAGCGGAAATCCGGGCTGACTGGAGCATATTCCGAACCAAATGCTGAACTGGGTTTTAATGCTTTTGTCTCGTCACTATTGGGCCGTGCATATGCTTTTGTTGAGATGAAGAAAACGTTTCCCAACCCCTTCGATTAGTCACTAAAATATTTTTTCATTACACAAGGCCACTATCATTCTGTGGTATCACAAGGCGTAACGCCTGCCCGCAACGCTTCCTTGCCACGGTAACACAGCTATTCATCACAGCGTTATTGAGGCATGTTTATCCATAGAAGGAAGAGCTGAAGCCGCTATACCACGGGGCGGTTATTTCATGAAACCCATTGTGATAGCCTTGGCGGTTTTTCTCATTTGGTCGATCAACATACTCAAGCTATCGTGCTATAGTGCCCTATCATGGAAGGCATCTTTCAAAATATGGCAAAGCTCAGGGATTTGATGTCCCATCATGGGCTGTTTTCTACTGGCGCGTTACTCATCCTAGGCTATTTTCTAGGTAAGCTCGCGGCCTGGGTGCGCTTGCCGGAAATTACTGGTTACATTATTGCCGGTCTTGTTCTTGGAGATTCCGTGCTGGGTGTCATTCATCCGCACATGAGCGAATCTCTCCGCATCATCACCGAAGTCGCGCTGGGATTGATTGCTCTGACAATCGGTGGAGAATTTTCCATGTCGAAACTCAAACGCATAGGGAAAGAAGTTGTTATTATTACTGTAGCGCAAATTCTCTTAACACTGGCTTTGGTTACTCTGGCGTTGTGGGTGTTTCGCTTGCCCCTACCCTTTGCTCTCATGTTAGGCGCCATTGCCACGGCCACTGCGCCGGCTGCCACGGTGGCTATTGTCCAGTCTTTGAGAGCACATGGCCCGTTCGTAGACCGCCTCTATGGTATCGTTGCTTTGGATGATATGGGCTGTGTGATTGTTTTCGGTGTCATTTTTGCCGTGGTTTCCGGAATACTCGGTGGGGATTTAGCATCTGCCGGCGGGGCCGCGGTGATATTCGGAGCCTTTCAGGAAATTCTGCTATCGATACTCATCGGAGGATTAGTCGGATGGGTTATTCACGCGCTGAGCCGCAAAAGAAAACACACAGCCGAGCTGATGATTATCGCCTTGGGCTGGATTTTTTTGTTAACGGCCATATCCCTGGTTTTCCATCTTTCCGCACTGCTGTCCAACATGGCAGCGGGCATGGTGCTCATTAATATGTCACCAAGGAATCATCGGATATTCCGAAATCTTGAACCGCTCACCCCACCCATTTACGCTCTGTTCTTCACCATTGCGGGTACTGAGTTGAACCCTTCCATCTTCTTCCAGGGGAACATCCTTGTTTTGGGCCTTGTTTTTGTAATCGCGCGAGCCCTGGGAAAAGTTTTTGGAGTATGGGGCGGCGCGATGATGTCACATTCAAAACCCAGCATTAGAAAAAACCTTGGATACTGTATGCTGCCCCAGGCCGGTGTGGCCATCGGTCTTGTTCTCATGATTCAGGCGTCACCCATACTTCCGGCGCTTGGTCTTGAGGGGAAATCGATGATTAATATGATGGTAAGTATTATACTTTTTTCGGTCTTCGTGAATGAACTAACAGGTCCTCCAATATCCAGGCTGGCCATACTCAAGGCCCTGGATTTGGAAGAAGACGAACGGCTTGCCAGGGAGACTGCCTGATGAATCTGCTGTCAATATTTAATTCCGCCTCATGTTCGGTGAATCTTGAGGCCAGGAACAAGGATGAAGCCATCAAAGCTTTAGCGGCATCGGCTGTTCAAAGCGGCGCCACAGGTTCGATTAGCGAGGAATCCATTGCCCTGGCATTAGCCGAGCGAGAATCCCAGGGCTCCACGGGATTTGGAGATGAGGTAGCCATTCCCCATGCTCCTGTAAGCGGTCTGGAGAATTTCATCGTTTACATTGCCCACGCTCCCAAAGGTGTGGATTTTGATAGTTTGGACAAGAAAAAGGTGAAGCTGTTCTTTGTCATACTCGGCCCGGAGAACCGGCCTTCAGAACATGTGCAGATACTGGCAGGATTGTCTCGCGCCCTTAGTGGAACAACTCTCAAGAAAGAGCTGATGGCTGCCGGGTCAACAGAAATAATGGCCGAAGCTTTCCTGCGGCATGCCGGGGAAAAAAAGGAAGAGACACCGGAAAAAAAACACCAGATGAAGCTTCTTGTGCTCATTCTCTATATGGAAGAATTTCTTTATAACATACTTGAATACTTCCTGGAAGAAGGCATCGAAGGCGCCACCGTTCTCGACTCATCAGGAATGGGGCAGTATATTTCAAACATACCCCTATTCGCCACATTCATTGGTTTTATGAACGAGCAAAAAAACCGAAGCAACACCATCCTTGCGACGATTCCCGCCGACAGGGAAGGGGAGATTATTCAAGGCATCGAGGCCATTACCGGCGATTTAGATAGGAATCAGGGCGCTATGCTCATTACCCTGGACATCGGGGTTTGGAAAGGAACGATGAAAATGATGTGATGGGGCTGGGGGTTGTTTTTTCCTCCGGCCCGGGGGTCGGGCTGTGCGGGGTTCCGCTTACGCTCCAGCCTGCCCTTTGGGCAGGCCCCTTTCGGGCCCCTTCCATCCCTCACGCGGCTGGCGCCTACGGCTTCAACAATGTTTGTAGCAAGAGTAAAATCCCCCCGAGACGACTTGGAAAAGTAGCCGTGAGCCGTCCCGTTCTAGGGGCACATACCCCCACTCGTCACAGATAATCAAATCCGCCTTCTCCAATCCTTTCAGGAATTTCTGCCGCGTACCTCCTTTCTTGGCTTCCATCAGCTGATTTACCAGGGCCGATGTCCGGTAGAACCGAACAACATGTCCCTTCCGGCAGGCTTCTACTCCAAGTGCGGTAGCCAGATAAGTTTTGCCGGTACCGACGTTTCCGAAAAGAATCAGGTTCCGCTTCTCTTCGATGAACCGCAGCTTTTCAAATCCTCCGGGTCCGTGCCGGAAGGAAAACGGATATCGTCGAAAACGAAGCCGTCGAAGCTCTTGCGGGTATAGAACCCAGCCTGCTTGAGATACCGGATTTTCCGGGATTCCTTCCAAGGTAATTCCGCCTCAGATAGCCGACCCTATTCTCTACATTACCCTTCTCAATCCCGGCTCCCTTGTTGCAAAAGACCGCTTCAAACCCATAGTGATTCACGAACCGGGCGAAAGACTCCCTCATCTTGCGCTTTCCATCTTGGTGGATGCTGGCAACCATTGAAGAGGCATTGTCGAACCAGATGCGCGTGGGTACACCGCCCATATATTTGGGTAATTTGTCATCTTCTTTTAATTGGCTTTCGTTTAACTTCCCTTTAACTTCCCTTTAGCTTTCGTTTGGCTATTGATATGCTTCAAATGGAAAAGGGGACTTGAAAAGCCGATTTTCAAGCTCAAGTCTGATTCGCAATCTTAACGCGCTGGGTTTCACTATTCCGCCTCAATTTCTCTCAAACATTGAAAAAATCGAATTTGCTCAAGCACATAACCCTCAA
>Ga0209562_1000836_pt1 | contig 11115 bp, 6 predicted proteins | sample WorMetvacBELIZE2_FD_187399 | JGI IMG/M metagenome (GOLD analysis project Ga0209562, IMG submission 187399) | Marine gutless worms symbiont microbial communities from Max Planck institute for Marine Microbiology, Germany - Olavius vacuus BELIZE.2... | ecosystem: Host-associated > Annelida >...
GAAGGGGAGTGGGTTAAAAACAAAGAGTAAAAACAAGCTGAAATGGCTACGTGCCAGGGTCGTCGTATTATTATTGTTATTTACATGACTGACTCATTTGCTCCAAACGGTACATCGCCTGTCATGTGATGTACCATGCCCACATTTCAGCAGTTAAATCTGCTTTACACCCGACAGCTGCATAGTTTTTGATAACAAATGTTATGCTCAGAAAATATGCAACTAAAAATGCTATGGGAGAACAGTACAAATGTGCATACTTTAAAAACTATCCTAGCAACATGACACTACAAAGATCACATTGGATCACTTTGCTTTGGTTGATCTATCAAGGTCAACAAAGATTGATTGAGTAAGGCTTAACGTCCCACCAACACATTATAGGTCATATGGGGACGGGTTTTTATGGGTCAAATGACCAAACCAACAGTGTCAAAGCACTGAAGGAACACACAAAACTAAACCAAATAGAACAAAACACCACAATCAGTCTTAACTAAGGAATACAGATAACACAAATTACAAAACAAAACACAAACTAAACCCAGGTTCGGTCGCCTCCTACGACCTCTGGCCTGGAAACGGAGTTGGACTATTCTGGTAGAAAGGGAAGGGATGGACGAAAGAAGAAAATAGGTAAAGACAATGAAAGACAGGGAAAAGTAAAAAGGGGAAAAGATGAGGAAGTAAATGGACAAGAGAGGAAGAGGGGTGCCCCGGCCCCACACGGGGAGATCTGACATAGATCACTTGGGATCATCAAATTAATCCACACCAGCCTTTCACAATGTAACCAGAGTGTGGCAGACTTCTTCCAGCACACCAGCAGCAGACAAATAAGGAACTATATTAAATAATCGAATAAGGCATCGCATGCACTACACACCTAACATAAAATACGCAGACAAGTATGACGACCAATGATATAATAGTGTAATGATCGAATGTAGGCCTCCCGCACTCTGCAGTGGTCACGGTGGTATTTGCTGCAGTGAGGATGCATGACAACTCAGTGTTGCACGTATGATCTGCACATAGTCACATAACAGCTCACGATACAGAATGGTGTAAAAACGTTTTAATGTCAAATGCAAAAAAATTGGGATACATAATGCAAAGAGTAAAGTACACATTACTCAAAATGATGCTCAATCTCTCATCATTAGCTTAAATAATTAAATAACGCAAGTCATTTTCAGAAACCTTTTCTATTCTTAAATCAGCTGTGACTTTACTAATCTGTTCCCAGCATGCTCTTATTATTGCTCAAAAACGCACCGACATTATCATCCTTACTGAGTGTTGAAATCAGTTACTGTGGTTACAATTTCAAGTTAAAAAAGAACAAAAATAATATCAGAGCCAGAACACTCCACACAAAGATAACAATGTTGATTTTATTATGTAGCATATATTGCCTTATCCATGCCATTCATTCTGATGTCAATCTTTTTAATAAGCAAAACATCTCTTTGAAAGCAGTATTTGTAGCCAATAAGTTTTCTTTGAAACTAATAAAACCACATCTTGACAATGCCACAAAATGCTAAAAAGCCAAATAACTAAACTTAACAAAACTAAACCAAACTAATTTAATCATCACTCTTGTCATCTATCCTGTGCAACACAAATCCACGGAAGACTTTTGGTACCGAAACCTTTAATCACTTGTGCAATGAACATGGCAATACATTCAGGTAATATATAAAGACAGGAAAGATGGCATCACCTGGATAACTGGACAGAGATGACCAGGTGATGTACATGACATACATGCTGACGAAGGATGACTGCAGCAACCCTGATCTCATGTTAACTGTAAGCAATCACCAATGGAAACTGATTTCTATTACTAAGCAGGCAATGGATCAATTCAACAGTACATAATTCATATACAAATAGTCAGTACCAAGCAACTGTCTCTGCATAAGTGAGTGAGTGAGTAACGGCACATCAGCACATAATAGGCCATTTCAGTGCCTTACAATGGTGTGAATACTGTGAAAAAAGTGTGAAAATATAATCAAGGCTATTTAGCTGCGATAAAAATGTCTCTGCATAAAAATTAAGCAACTAAAAGTAAACAAAATAGAATCCTTGCAATAATGTATTACATTACTTGCATAAATTCAAAGTACTTGTGTGTAACCTTGACTAAGGAGGTAATGAAAGTACTGTAAATCTCGAAAGAATATCAGGAGCAGCAGCCAATTCCAGTGTCTAAGTGGAGATGTTAGGGTCAGATTAGTAATGGTGTGTGTTTCTGCTATCTCTTGAGTTACAAACCTAGCACAGTGGCCGGGGGAGGCAGCCGTTACTTACTGGCAGGCCTGCTGTTTCTTTCGTAGCTGCAAAACATATCACTGCCCTGTGGCCATACTACACTACCTGGTTACACAGCCAGCTGCCCAGCACATCAGAGGCCACTCAGACAGTATGCAGCTTAGGGCTATTTCACATTGCTGCGAGTACTCGCAAGTGAGTACTTGCCTGCAAGTACTCGAGGCAAGTACTGTTCACATTGACGTGAGTGAATTCCAAGGCGGGAAATTGCTTATGCGTCATTTTTGTTGCTGCACTTATTTTGTTTTGTTTTGTTTGTAGGCCATGTTACCTAGTTTCAGCTGCAGACCTATCATAGCATTTGCGCTTTCCGTAGTATATAATATCCTGTGTATAAGATGCACATATTTGTTCAACATATGGCCAGATTATTTAAATCTTTCACCAAATATCGACAATTCATACTATAATTAGCAAATTCTTAAGCAGATAATACGTAAAGAAGCTGCAAAGTGAACTATTACCACTTTACTGGACACATGATATCTTGAAAATGATGTCAAAATAAGTAAAATAGTAACCAGTTTTGCCAGTTCACTCACATGAGCTAGTGAGCAAGTCGTTTTCACCACAAGTGTCTGCAAGGACTGGTGCAAGCGATGCGAGCACTCGCGCCAATGTGAATAGACAATGGTAAAACTAGAGTAATAACTTTTTCCGCGAGCAAGTACTTGTGCTCACGCCAATGTGAAATAGCCCTTAGACTGAGTAACTGTGACTGCTGTATTCTGCACCTCATTGACTGATTCTCTCAACTACTCTGTGCATGACTGAGCATTTGGTTACACAGAGACACTCCACATTTAGCTGGAAGAAATGCAGGGCTGGAAAACGGCTATAAAGTCAAGAGTTCAACTTCCTGACCAGTGCTGGTGACTTGACTGGGATCCTGCTCTCGGATTCAGCCAGCAGGTGGCATTATTAGTTTCTTCAGTTAAACAGGCACAGTTCTAACCCGTTTGTATCTGTTCCTAAGTCAGCACCTCTACTCACTCATTCACTCATAACTGACAGCAACATGATATTTCCCATAAACAGTAAAATACAATACATTCCAATGCAGCAAACTGGACAGACAATTAAACAGCATCAGCCAGTATGAGATTACAAAACAACTGCACAGGTTTAATAAGTGTACCTATGATTAACACTACGCAACCGACAACGAAAATTATCACGCAAGACTTACCGGTACATTAAGCAGGTTGGTTGTACGAAACTGTTTAATAACGTAACTGCAACTATTGTGACTAACCTTCCTGTATCTTAGGCAAGATCGAAATGACCGATACAATGATGCAACCAATGAGGTTGAAGCTGATGAAGAATTTCGGAAGATGGCAGCTTGCCTTTCACAACAAGCATAACGGCAACAATGTAGCAAGTGCGTAAACTTTTTGAGACAGCAACATATTCCAAAAGAATAACTGCATAATATTGTTACATGCAACAGTTCAACAGTAAGATGGCTGCTCTGCTCTTACAATACTATTTCCTAGTAATATGTAATACTAGCAAATTAGCAACAAAACAACATCAAGTCACAGCAAAGATGGTGGTCACATCATATCGGTGTTAAAAACAAGTTTCTTACTAGGCCAAAAAATGATTAGCGAAATTCCACGGTGACTGCTATACAATTTTCAACTTGATTAGCAGCGACTTAAAATTGAGTAGCACTTTGTAGCTGTACTTTTACTGTGGTATTTCTTTCAGAAAAAAATAACATGTATTTCTGATAATTGTTATGTTGACCGCAAATTACACATAATTTCCTAAACTTTGACATTTTTTTGACGTTGTGTCTGTGTACTTTGCCTCTACTTGTTGTCAGTTATCAGCATCAGCCATCGAGAGATGCAGACAAGATACAATTCATTTACTCATCATCATCATTTTACGCACATTTCAACATTAAAAAACAAGTTAAATAAGTAAAACAACTGTAAACACTGGTGATAGGCCAGTATCATTATATCATCTCTGAGCAGATTTCAAAGTTCAAACTTAGAATATGTAACACTGCACAGTCAGACGGTCGTCCAATAAAATGCAACAGTCACAAACAGAGCTGCCATTCATGCCAACCTTTCACCCGCAGTAGGTGAAGTTCTGACCATAATTTAACACTCTGTTTACATCCATGCATTTACACTGGCAGCAGAACTGTGGAAAGTCAGATAAGTAAAAAACCGAAACTATGGCACGCCAACGGAATCCTAATGCACTAGATAACAGAAGTAACGAATGGACAACTGCATTTTTAATCCCTTGCGATCTGCAGCAACACTATGTGTTTTTGTCAAAACGCTCGTGGTTTATTTTGTATCACACATGGGTGCGATGTATGTGGCATTTTGAGTCGCAAGAGAGGTCAATTTGCATCACATTCTGCGATGCAATACCGGTACCTCTTAGTTTGAACACTGGTCAAAAGTGCCACTAAGAGATCACAAACTTGGTTACAATGGCACCAAAACAAACACGTCATTCGAAATACAACTTCTGAAAGCCAACAAATACTTACATTGTTTGCATAAAAGATATACAGCAGAATCGTCGTGGTGAGAAAAACGCCGTAGAACAACACAGTGAATGTTATCAAACCTGTTGCACAGAAACAAAAAATACTCATAATATCACACTGAGAGCAGGTCATAAACACAAAACTGTAGTTAAACAATGATCAGCAATTCTATGGCTTTTCTTTCAGAAGCTATGACAAATTTTCTGTCTCAGCATTATGCAGCCTCGTGATCTTGACCTCTGACCTTTTTATTCTTGACATTTAAACAGGTACAGAATAGACAGAAGCAATACACTGTACATAATTAATGCAGCCTCCTACAGTGAGGGATACATAATGATAAGGTAAGATCTATGCAATAACTAAATGCAGGAGAATGTGCTGAATACATCTGATTCAAACAATTAAGTCCTTCTGTACACATAATACTTCGTTAATCTGACAACCACTCAGTATCAGGCAAACAGGTGATATAATTAGTGTCACTATCATCATCTAACAGGACTTCAAGAAGGTGAACATAGAATGCGATCAGTAGTTAATATAAACAGAAACAGGCAGTCAGCAATGGGTGCTTTGGTTTAAGTGCACATCAGCGATCACAGAACACAACGAGCAATAACTGCTTACCAATTAGCCAACACTTGTTGCGAGACTCATCATACTGATCCAACCACGCTCCATTCCAAGCATGTGAAAAGTCAACGATGAGTATCAGCTGAACAAGTATAAACAGAAATGCTCCGATGAGACCAATAATCATCCATGCTGCAAACAGACAAAACCATTCACTGCTCGTCTTGTAGGGTGCATTTCAATTATATACAACAATACTAGCAGCTACAAAACAGTGATTTGCACAACAACACTGGCACAAATTCCAGACAAGGGGGAACATTTCCCCACTTTTGAAAAATGCCAGTTAAGTCCCCCAATTTGTTCTGTCTCCACCATAAATAAGCCATGTCTGAAATATCAGGAAATGCCATTTCATGTGCCCAAAATGCAGGAAATGTGTTGACGGCTTAACTCTGCTCGGACTCCATTTGAGGAGCTTATAGCACTCTCCACAGATCTTAGCTGGTGGGACAGCAGCTCTTGGGCCTCACTGGACCCATACAATGCCTATGAATAATGATTTTATAAAAGTTAACTAGTATTGAAGACACTGTCACCACAGCTCATGCAAGCTGTTATTACTACAAAAAGGAATCAAGTACATCGATGCTCCCCTCCAAATGGCTCGATATCATGTGTCTTCTGATGTGTTCATGTCTTGTTCATGGCTTGATGTTTGCAGTCTATCCATCTTTTCCTCTATCTTCTTCTGCTGTGATGTCGATACACTTCATAAATCTTCATTGCAACTGTTGTCTCTATCATGTACAACTGTACCAACACAGTATGGCAGCCCTGCCTGTGTTCTGTCTGTGACAAGATTTGCTCACAGTTGGTGCATGTCCTAAATCTGCTTTCTGTATTCAGAAGAGACATCCATGATCCACTGTAACATTCTTTTTTCTCTACGAGCTCTTCATTCACTTAGTGTTCTAGCCTCTGCTACCTACAACATATGGGATGCATCAGTGTACGATTTACTTCTCTTTAACCAAAACCAGCGTCCTGCGATCACATTAAAATTTAACATTAAGCAACATCTAAACACAACTTGTGTGCACACTCTTTTGTCACACGATCCAATAAAATGTACAGTCAACATGTCACAGTAACAGACTTGCCCCGATCAAATGCAGGGTCTTCGATGAAAAACGCTCCGATGATAACAGCAACAATGATTAACGTCTTAAAGAACCAAAACCTGCAACAAGACAAATACTGACTGTCAAAAAGTAATTGTCAAATTCTAACCACCGTAAAAAGAAATTATTAACTAGGATATAGAAGATCTATGTGATTATTTGTTATCAAATACATACAACATATGTTAAAACAAAACCATTACCGCCGATAATCAGCGCCTAACAATTGGCCGATACTGATTAATACAAAAAACTTATTTTGCTGTCTTATTTAAGCTATTTATTTAGGCTCCAACTGTTATCCGAGGACTCTTACTTCCTTGAAGGACTGGAGAGGGGAGACAAAACAAAAACGCACCCAAAAGCAAAGTCATAAAATGCACCCACTTTTACCGGAAACAGAAGCCACTCTCATGTTTGTTTACTTTTGGTAATAAAAATAAAAATTTGTACTTACTGACTGTATAAACGACAATCAGGCAATACCAATGTACTAAGCGGCCAATACAAATTATCGGCAAAACGGCCGATAATCGACCGATACCAATTATCGGCCGATTATCGGCGCATCTAATACAAAACATACTGAAATGTCCAAAGAAAGTTTTAAAGCAACTATAAATTACAACTGCTAAAGTACTGTCTGCGGAAATGAACTTTTTTCGCTAGGTGTTAAGGCTGAGGCGCTATGAGCGATTATCAGTTCAAAATTGGCAATTTCTCTCCAACGCGGGCCGGTTGACCCAAAATTTCAGGAAGAAGGGGTCGCCCCCACCAACCATTCTCCTTCTCAGAAAACTAGTATAAATGTTCTTTTGTATGACATAACAATCTAAACATAGCTTTCTTCCGTTGTCTCAATGCACGCATTTGACAGACGGACGGACAGAATTCTCATCGCTAGACCACGTCTGCATTCCATGCAGCGGCGTTGCAGCGTGATAAAAAATAAGAAGTAGAAAGTAGATACTTGTAGGAAAAAGTTACCATACTTCATTACAAGTAGAACTAGAAAGTACTTCATAAAAATCTACTTCTTAGAAAGTAGATACCAAAAAAAATCTATTTAAGTTGAGTAACGAAGTAGATCTACTTCGTTACTTGACAACACTGGCATAATCAACCTATATGATGATACCTTATACTTAAACGACAGCAGCTAAACAAACCCGTTCTGAATTTTTGATCGAGGATCACTAGAAGATCTCACACATATCATGATTGATGTCATCAACGCAAAGAACATGGTCAGCCCAAAACAGATTCTGTAAACTGCAGGATATCCAACGAACTTCACCGCTGCCTGAGTAACAGTGCAATCACCTCCAGCCTGCAGCGTGTTTGTTATTCCAGTTATGGTTTCACATAGCGAGTGAATCTGAAAACAAAACAATACTTAAGCATAATGTTTATGTTCACAGTAATTAAACTAGATGGTCTTCGATGGTGAACCATCAATCAGTATGCCTCCACTAGAAAAGTGCACTTCTGGGAAGTGTTGTCTGTGATCTTGACCTCTGAATCCATTAACCTTGAAAATGTCATCCATGTCATGTAGACCAGGTAGTGAGTAACTGTGATCAGCTTCATTAAAATCGTCCATGCATTCTGGAGATAGATGAGAAAATACTTCCCAAAGTGCTTACCATATCTGACCATATGTGGTCTCACTGTGACCTTGATCTTTGACCTTTAGACTTGAAAGTCTAATTAACTGTCTGCAACTGCATCGAAGCTGTAAAGTTAGTAAAATTCCCACATGTGGTTTCTAAGATATCACGTTTACAAACTTTTGGTATATATCATGCACATATGCACTCAGGGACAGCTGGAGAACAGAACAGTTTGGGCAGCTAATCACCAGCGGAGACATTAGTACTAGGGTTCAGCTGTAGCATCACAGATAAATTACTGACACATCACTAAAGTACACAAACGAAGAAACAACAAGTGTTTACAAAATATAAATGCGAGCAAACAGTGTTTTTACGCGTGTGCTGATTGAACAAATGAACAACACAGTCGGTACAAACTATGACAATCACAACCACATACCACCCATCGGTATAACAATCTTCACAGCTGAAACTCAAATATTCTAACTGCAGGCAAAGCCCCTCTGCCGATGCTAAATAATTGCTGCAGTATGTCTGTAGTCTTACTTCTGCTAGTTTCTCAGAGACGGCTGGAGCAAGCATGATGCTTGATATGATGATTCCGACCACAATGATACAGAGGTAGCCAATACGAGCTGACAATGACGACCTGATCGGTGGACAGCAAGCACAGCATAGATGACATGCAGCTGACCCGAAGCAACATAATACCTGCAGATGCACATTACACCATCAGATGCAATTAACAAAAGTCACCTCAACAAACCAGCTATTAACAAAGATGTTTCAAGACCAAATGCTGCAAGTACTTGGTACACATATATGAATTTCTAGTGTCGGTACTTGCACATGCTGCTGCTAGCCTTGTTTATCCCACCCTCGCATTCTACTGCCATCCAGGGATGAAAGAAATTTAGCAAGATACAACTGCACCAGGCGGCAACCAGAGCGTTTGGTTACACTGTATATGACCGGTAACTTTAGGACTCATGGGTAGTGGTTTTAAAACTGTTTTTTAAAACAAAACCAGTAATCGTTTCGTGGAAACCGATTATTTACCAGTAATCAGATTAGATGACATCATATGTCACATGGCGGCGAGTCCTGGAAACACTCGCAGTATGCATCACGCACGAATACGACTTGCATGCCAACTTGGGCGGGACTGCAAAACTATACGTTAGGCGACCTATACGATACTTGGTGCACAGTATAAACACCGAAACCGATCACCGACTTTTTCACAAAAACACTGATCGACACCGACCGGCCTTGAAAAAGTCACACCGTAACGACACTAGTACTTGATAGAAGACTGCTTTTAAGTGTTCAATCAAGTTTTTTTTATTATCTTCCATTTGAAGTGCAACTTCTTAAAAGAAGACAAACGCACAGCGGCTGGGTAAGCCATGTTTCCGGCGGGTAAAAGTAATCAAGCTAAAAACGGAAGTGATGACACGAGGGATCACTGAAGAGGTAGTTCTTGAAGGCATCAACAGTCCGAAAAAGTAGTGGATCCTTCGCCAGTGCATTCCAGTCCCCGACAGTACGAGGAAGGAACGACTTGGAGTAAGCAGCACAGCTGCACTGTGGTTGTACGAAACAGGATGCATGACCTCTAGTACTGGACTGTGTCAGTGTAAGCTGGGAAGAGAAATCAGTGTCGACCAGGCAGTTGTAGATTTCGTACAACATGGTTAAGCGTTGTTAAGTTGGTTAAGTTGTTTTGTTCATGTCAGCTAAGGCCACTTCCACATCACATATGGCTCACACCAAGTAAAGAGACGGTGTCAAGACACTTCGGACCCAGGACACTTCAGACCCAAGACATTTCGGCACTATCAGACTGGTGCCGACTGCCAAAGTGTCCGGACAGTTCGGCACCAGTGCCGAAGTGTCTTTCGGATACTTCGGCACTGGTGCCGAACTGTCTCGAGTCTCGACCTCGATAACACATGCTAAAATGCCGACATTAGGTCTAATGCTTTCTTTACATTAAGTCTAGAGACTCGTTAATGAATTTTTTACATAAGCATTAACCATTTCTTTTTATGTCATATTGTCCAGTAGGCTAAGTCGAGCCGTTATACTTGTCCAAACGAATCCTGCACACATTGTGCGCATCACCATTTCTTTATTTCTTACTTACTTACTGGGGCCAATTCCTAGTGACATGCAGCTGTTCATGCAGGCGGTTCATGCCGTTTTTTGATTGTAGGGAGCACTTTGAATGGTACGGCAACTGAGCAGGGGTGGACTGGATAGGAAGGAATGCTAGAAAAATTGACGCACCCCCCTATCGAAAATTTCTGGCTACGCCACTGTCTTGTAACGCACTTAGGCCAACATTCTACGCGTTGCTATTGGCGTAGGCGATAACGCTATGCTGTCATAGCCTAATTCACCGAATTACGAAGGCATTCGTTCACCTTGCCATCCAGTGTACTGTGTAGTGCAGTGCCGAAGTATCTTCCTTAGTGCCAAAGTGTCCCAAGACATTTCGGCACTAGTGCCAAAATGTCTTGGGTCCGAAGTGTCCTGGGTCCGAAGTGTCTTGACACCAAAGAGACATGCGTAAAGAGGCTCTGCCTTCAGATAAAGAGGCTCTGCCTTCGCCCATATTAACACTACTACTACTACTACAATGCATCTGAAAAATTCAGGAAAAATTCTGTGAGTAGGTGCATATAGTAAGCGAGGAGTGGCAACTGACGGTGAAGAGGCCACGGGTAAAATGCGGATGTGCGGATCTGCAGATGTTCAAAGTGGTAAAGTGCAAATGTAGATGCGGATATAATCCGCACTTTACCCACACTCACGCCGTATCCACACATCCGCAAGTGACTGTTACTGTATATAACGTTTGCTG
>Ga0209562_1000837_pt1 | contig 11115 bp, 14 predicted proteins | sample WorMetvacBELIZE2_FD_187399 | JGI IMG/M metagenome (GOLD analysis project Ga0209562, IMG submission 187399) | Marine gutless worms symbiont microbial communities from Max Planck institute for Marine Microbiology, Germany - Olavius vacuus BELIZE.2... | ecosystem: Host-associated > Annelida >...
GTCTTCGAGTTTCATTCCTCGGTTCGATCAAACGGCATGCAGGCATAGCCTATTGATCCTCCACTTCAAAACTAAACTACGCAATCAGAGATTGATCCTGTTAAACAGAAACTCAATCCACATTGTATCACAGCTGATGAGATAAGTGAGAAATTGATAAATTTCTGGATCTGTCCCTGCCTGGATAAACAGTTAACGAGTTTCATTTTTTTCTTGGGGACAAATAACTGTCTACAACGCCAAATGTCGAGTGTTGCAAGTCGGCGGTGTTTCTGCTTAAACTTGGCACCAAGCGGTGCTTCAAAGGAGTCGAACTAAAGCAGTGTCGGAAAGTGACACACGCAGCAAGTTTCATTACAGTGAGTAAACAAACAGCCTTCACGTTCAATCGTGCGCAAGGTAAACCAGAGTCACTTCAGTGACCTCGAGTGAGGACGACAACACTGCAGACACGAGTGGGCGTGGTTTCGCTTCCTAACGCCTTGTGCGATGTCGTTTTAATGGCTTTAATCAGCGTATTAAACGGCAATTAATATCCGCGACGATGACAGATGACGGCTACTATCACACCTAGTGTTTAGAGTTGCTCGACATCAAGAAATGCCAGACGATATTATACAATAGGATGACAGTGACGTCATACCTATACGGTCACCTTGACAGTCATGTTGTCGACGCCATGTTGTGCCTATTTAGCACACGTATCGATGTCTATAGATTTAAACATATACACTGTGTCTCAAAAAAGTTAACTCTTTTTGTTTATGTGATTACTTTTTCAGATGTTAACCCTATTTAATAATATTTAGTCGTATTGCAGCTGAGAAAATGTGCAATCAAATGACATAGGCCTATTCCGTTCTTATAATATCCAGTTTGTGTATGAATATTACAGAATAGAAAAACAAGAAAGATTTGTATGCTTTCGATGCTGGACTTAAGAGAAACAATAACGCTGAGAAAAACGTAGACATAGATCTGTATCACGATATCATAATTTAGAGACGGGCCGACCAGGACGCCCAATAAAAAAATCTATGCTCTGCGTCTGGTATAGCGTCGAGCATTAATTTAATATACATTTCGGAAATTGATCTGCGATTAAAACATCACAAAGATTATTCAAATAGGATAAGAGCTGGCAAAGTTATCGTCGAAAGTATACACTGTCACGTTTGTATGGACCACAGTTAAGCTTACTTGCAATACAACAACAAAACAATGCCATTAGAAAAAGTCAAGTGATATTTGAACACCAGCATTTGGCAAAATAAAATACCGTTACTTGTAATACCGCGGTTTCTACTACCGACATTATGCGCATCACTAAAAAGCGCCGACAAGACATCCTTCTCATAGGTGTTGGGCCAGGATGATAGTTGATAAATTGCTGCTGCAGCATCACGAGGTTACGAACAAATCAGAGCGGTTATACGCACGACATAACTTCTCATCAATCACGTCAAATATAACAATGCATAAAAACCAGCAGATGTTGGTGCATTTGCGCCTGAAATAGGGGCCTAACGAATTTATTTTTTCTATACATAGGCCTATAATAATAGAATATGCAATTTTTAAAATAAAATACAAAATGTTTTATACTTCGACTAGACTACTACCATAAATTTATCCATTCGGTATCTCGAAAACGCATTTACTTGTGAGAAAAATGGGTGTCATTTTACGATGTAAATATAGCAATGCATAACAAATACATGTCGTAATTGTCATGTCTCAGTTTGTTCCAAATTTTCTCAGCTATATGTTTCTGCCAAATATTATTTGAATTGGTTTATAGCTGGGAAAGTTATCACAAAAGTACAACACAAAATAAAAAGAGTGAACTTTATATCGAGAAACAGTGTAGTTTGTGGGTTACATTAGTGATGCAGATATTATACGTCTATCTTCAACTACTTTGACGTAGCCTAATTGGCTATATGCCCCATAGCTATCAAATTCGATGAAATGACGCAAAATAACGGCCATTACGCCGTTTAAGGTCATTCAAAGTCACCGATTTTGGTACCAATCGAAAACCCATATGCCATTTCCTATTAATGGTTAATATTAACTTACATTTTATCTCGCACCGCTTACAAGTTAAGATTGTAGATTACTTGTTAAAGTTGCGCTTTCGACGGGGGTAGCTGTCTTCAACACACTCGTTCGGGACGGGTGAACCCCTAAACTCAGAACCACGAATTTATGCCTCAAGAAACTAATAGGCAATACATGCAGTTGCACGGCGAAACGCAACTCGTAGACGTAGACGTAGACGGAGTTTACGGGCGCAGGCCGAAGCCTCTATGCCCGCATCTTGAAATCACTTTATGATAAACTAAGTTAATAAAATTTCTCACACGACACTTCACTCGTGAAGCGTAACTAATAAAAATACAGTCTTTGTAGTGTACAATATATGCTTCGATGAGAAAACGTCATTCATTCAAGTCAACGGTTTTTAGTAACGACAGTTTTGTTATGAGTTTGTTTCTAGAGGAAGAATACAACATTTCGTACCTGCACAATTCTCTCTATCATACGAGGCTTACCTGGAAGCGACAGCGCAACATCAGAAGTCCGCCAGAAATATAACAAAGCGCAAACAGTTGAAAGCAGGAACAGCAGCAGCAACAACAGCAACAGCCTATGATGCTGTTCTAGCTACCTACGTCCGTTAATCACAGGTGAACAGTTACGTCATAACTTGCCGCTGCAGCCGCAACAGAACCAACTGATGGGCGTTTATTCTCAGTGGTATATATAGGCCTGGCTTATCTACTGGGAGATGCACTCTAGCAGAAGTAAACGGAATTTTTAAAGTCGATCCGCTGTCAGTCCGCAAATTCCCCTCTACGAGCCGCAGTAAATCTGAATTTCAGAGGTACCTAACCATAACGTGACGGGATGGGGACCAACCAAAATCTGAAGATGCAAGACTAGAATCCAGCTTCTAGCTGCAATGTGTCGACTGGGTATACTATGAATAGTATGGAGGACATCAGGGCATCGGCGGACTCAGGCATTCAATGACGTATAAATCACTGCCTCGCATCCTTCTTGCCTGGATGTCGTACAGTGTACATCATGTTTGGACTGTGTTGATAACTAATGCGTATAAAATGTTTATTTTGTGTTAGTGTTATTCAAGACTCATGACCTCACATGCCACAATAAGGTCGTTCTCTGAGTTTAAAACGTTTGCGGACTGCTATCTGACGAAGTTAACGATGACATAATAACGTCACTATCTCTCACTCTATTTATTAATAATTTCCTTTTTTTACAAATACAAAACCAGTGCCCCGGCCCCACACGGGGCGGCCCACGTCGAACGACTGAACTCAGTTTCAGTCACCCAACAACACCAGTATAGCTATCTCTCATTACGTGTGCAGTCACCATGTGGCAGTTTCTGCAAATCTGCATCACCTCTGCCTACCTCCACATCATTCACCTCACTCGCTGATAGTTTCGCTTCCTTCTTGCTGACAAATATCTCTTGGTGCTCTCTCCACTAAGATGTTGTGCCATCAACCACACCTCCAAGTTTCTCTGCTTTCAAGCCTGCCACTGAATCTGAAATCTCAAACATCCTTCTCAACTTTCCGAACAAACAATCTGATTCTGATCCCATCCCAACCTGGCTTCTTTGGAAATACGCTTCAGTCCTCGTTCCCACTATCACCAACATAGTCAATCTGTCTCTCAGTTCGGGTCAGTTCCATCCAACTCTCAAGCAATCTACAATATCTCCTCTGCTTAAAAACCTAATCATGATAAGGACCAGCTCTCGAACTATCGTCCTATTTCTAATCTTTCTCTCGTATTAGAAATCATCGAACGTGTCGACTTACTGAACATCTTACTTCCAATAATCTCCTTAATCCCCACCAGTCTGCCTACATTGTGCACCACTTCATTAAAACTGCTCTGCTGTACATTCATGATCATCTTATTAATGCTATAGGCTCACAAAAAGTATCATGTCCTTGTGTTCTTGACCTCTCTGCAGCTTTTGATACCATTGATCACAACATACTAAATCCATCGAAAACCGAATTGATATGGTTCGGGTCTCGGACCAATCTCCGGAAGATGTCTACCGAGTACTTACCTCTGCAGGTTGACGAAGACACCATTCATCCTGTGGATACAGTCTGAGACCTACGAGTCACGCTGGACAGTGAACTGTCAATGCAACGACACGTGAACAAAGTCGCCAGCTCATGTTTCCACCACATTCGTCGGCTCAGGCAAGTCTACCGTCTCTTGGGTCGCGACGTTACAATGAGGCTAGTGTTGGCGTGTGTACTGAGCAGACTAGACTATTGTAACGCAGTTTTAGCTGGTCTGCCAAAATCCACAACTGCTCCACTCCAGCAAGCACAAAATGCGGCTGCTCGTCTGGTGACCAGCATTGGACTCGGAGATCATGTCACCCCAGCACTTCAACAACTTCATTGGTTGCCAGTACAATATCGTATCACCTTCAAACTTTGTCTACTCATGCACAAAATACACACAAAACGAGCACCATCCTACCTTACTGATAAAGTCACTGCCACAGCAGATCTGCAATCCCGTGCTGTTTTGCGATCGACCAGTACCAGCAAATATCATACTCCAAGGACACGTATCAAATTCGGCAAGAGAAGCTTTTCCTATGCAGGACCTTCTGCATGGAACAGTCTCCCACATCACGTTTGAGAAATCACGGACACTACGCGATTCAAAAGACAACTTAAAACTGTTTTGTTTCAAAGTGTATATGTGGTTTTTGGTCTTCTGCTGTTTATCTTGTACACTCCCTCTCAGTACTCTTATTTCATCACTTTCCTTGAAGCATCACCTCTATGCTGACAACACACCATCCTCTTTTTATCCATCTGTTTTCGACTCCAGCATCGCTCAGCTTTAACATTCTCTCCGACAGATATCTTCCTGCATGTCTGCTAATCTCCTAACTCTCAACTCTTCTAAAACTGAATTTATTCTTATTGGCCTCCCACAACAAGTTGCCAAAATTAATACCAGCTCACTGATTGCTACTCACTCTGCTCGCAACCTTGGTTTTATCTTTGATAAACACCTCACTTTCTCTGACCAAATATCTGCTCTCTCTAAATCTTGCTGTCATCATATTCGTGAACTTCGCTGTATTCGTCCTTATCTTAACTTCAAAACTGCCAGTACCATCGCCACTTTTATCGTTCATACTAAACTTGACTACTTCAACTCACTGTACTATAATCTTCCACAGTCTCAGATAAAAAAGACTCCAATACATCCAGAACTCTCTTGCTCGTGCTGTTACCGGAACGCCAAAATCTTTTCACTCCTGTTCTTAAATCTCTACACTGGCTCAAAATAAACGAACGCATCAAATATAAACTTCTTTCTCTAAGATATAAGGTTCTCACAACAAACCAACCTCAATATCTCTAGGACTTGCTTTTTGTTCAACATACGTTCTTCATATGTGGTCAACCTATACCCGATCCTCTTTGAAAATCACTAATCGCTCTTTTGGGTTTGTTGCACCTTGTCTACGGAACGAACCCCCACTGATCTTCGCAAGCCTCGTCAGGCACAGTCTCCTTCACTTTCACCTATCACAGATGGCAGTTCCCCATATTCACTAATCACTAGCACCACAAGCATCTTCTCTTAATCGCTCAGTATTTCATTCTGAACTTAAGACTTGGCTCTTCGGCAAATTCTTTCCTCCATAGACCTTTTTTCTTGCCTACCCACCGGACTGATTTTACGGACTTTTGGACCATTTAATGTTTTTATTCTGCTCAACGGCTGAATTTGTATGTAAATCTCAATCTCAAGCCGGCTCTTAGTCGGTTTTCGAACGCACTTTAAAATAAATGCACTTTCATTCATTCATTTATTTCATAACATGGACGACTATCACTACAGGGTGCCGTTTATGGTTTTCAAAGTTGTTCTACGTGTTTTTAATTATATTTGCAGTACATGAGATTTTACTGTTCATTCATTACTTACTGATCCGTAACATATCTGTAATGCGAATGTCAATGAATCAGCGAAGGAATTCACGAGCTGTATGAAGTGGGCCTGAATTGTGTGGAATGGAATCCCCAAAAGGAAATCCACAGCCCGTACACCTTGTTGCCAGACCGACACCCACACCCAGCATCAAAGGCCTGCAACGAACCCGCGTTCATCGGGCTAGGACAGGTGCGTGTAGGCGTACTTGCTCCTCTGCATGCCGTCTGTATGCCGCACGATGCAAAGAGGTGCACGGATGTCATTATGTCACTATGCCATCGCCCGTCCGTCTGTCTTGGTCGAATGTGTCGGCTTGCGGGACATTCGTACAAAATATTTTACAGCCTCTTCTGTTGGGGAGCTATTTCAAAGTATCGACAATTTTACCATTATTAATTTTATTAAAGAAGCCCATTTTTATCACCAACTGTAATGTTTGTTATTTCAATTTTATATTAGCTCTGTAGCCTTAGTTTTACATTTCAATTTTATCTTTTGTTAATTATCATCTGATTTTCTTTTTACCCACCTACTTGTTTCACTCTCTATCCTTTCATGGCACTGAATGGCCCATAATGTGCTGATGTGCCGTTAAGAAACTACTCACTCACTCACTCACTCCAAAACCCTGAACTGATCAATTTAAAATTTGGCACCACCCCGCATGCGAAACTTGATACACGCCACACTAGGGGTTAGGGTCTGGACAGGGGTGAAAATGTAACCTGGCATACTTTAAAATTTATAGTTTCTTGAGTGCGTTTACGGAGCAGACCGTGCAACGTGGCTTGACGCCTAATATACCACAAAACGTGTATGTACATTCCTAGGGTATCATTTCGTTCTGCGGGTCAATCGCTCGCCATTCATACCCCAAAACCACCTTTTCGGAGCAACTCAAGCTTAAGCCAATGGTGAGCATTGCCGTCTATTTCTTGACAAACGATAAAGCTATCATTACGAAATTTGGCCTGAACATCTATTATGCAAGTTAAATTTTAAATAAAGGTGTAAAATCAGGGGAGAAAAGGGCGTGGCTTAGGTCACGATACCTACTTTTAATTATTGGGACCCCTCTATATTTCAGGAGTGGCTTCAGCTACAAACTTCAAATTTGGTGTGCACATTTACTACAATGATAGTATGAACAAAATGCACAATTTGCTGACAAAAGAGGCGTAGCCTACGTCACGTGACCTACTTTTAAATTTTGAGACCCCTCCATTATGCCAAAGGGGGCTGGGGTGTGAAATAGGTCACAAGACATTCTTTTAGAATTTGCGGACCACACTATTTATGGAACGGCTAAAGATACAAACTTCAACAAGATTGCCTTTTAATCTAAGGTCGACCACCCGCGAATACGTGTATTTACTTACGCGTGGTAACTCTCAGTCACTCCATTCGATCTGCCATAACCGAAAACCCCACGCTGCACGCAAACTTCATGTCTCTATGTTTTATAGAACCGCAGTTATTGCCGATCGAGTTTTACACTGAGTGAATAGGGATTTTCTACCTTTTTGCTCTTGTGACCTTTACCTTGACCCAATTACCTTTATATTCGAATTTGACTCGTATTCCCTGGAGATATGCCGGGTTTTGCCGGGTGTGCAAACATGAACTTCCTACGTCAAGGCTTTCGAAAGCTATCGTCTGACAGACAGACTGGCTGACACGAACGAAATTATATACCACGCGGCTTCCCGGGTGGTTATATATGGTGTACAGGAGTACTATCCTGTCGGACAATTCTTTGTAGTTAATCTGCATAGTACATACCAAATTGTACAGGAATCCGCAAATTTTAAAAGTATGTCAGGTGACGTACAGGCCATTCCTCTTTTGTCCTTATTTTAATTTTTTCGATACTATCATTGTAGTCAATCTGCACACAAAATTTGAAGTTCGTAGCTTTAGCCATTCCAGAGATATAGTAGGTCACGTGACCTAAGCCACTCCCTTTTTGTCCCCTGATTTTAGACCTTTGTGCAAAATTTAACATCATCATCATCATCATCATCATCATCATAAAATTCTTTAATAAAAGTTGCAAGCGCAACTAGCATGATACAAAGTAAACAGTAAGCTAACAAAGTTTATGGTAAATGCAAACTACAGGTAGTAGTTCAGCTATCGCAGAGAGACCGCAATGCAGGGGGGGGTAGTTATGACCAAAAGTGGACGACTGGAACTAGGAAACAATATTTATTTATAGGTCTATCTGCAACAACTGTGACGTAATTGGCCGGCAAAGCAATCGAGTTAGGTGAAAAAAAAACGAAAATTAGGGCTATTACGCCCTTCAAGGTCATTCAAGGTTATCGAGCGCGGTACCAATCGAAAACCCGTATGCGACTTCCTATTACAAACAAACCGTTTATTGTATTATGGCAGCCGTAAGGCTGGATTAAAGACAAGCATACTAAAACATTCAAACACAATTTTGCGATTATTAGTGATTAATAGTAACAGACATCCTATTTCGTACCGTTTCGGAGTTATCGCAGCTTATTGTTCAAATTTTGGACACTTTGCGTTTTTGAGCCCCCTGTGGTGGCTTAGAGACAAGTACGATGTTTATCTTGGGCTCATTGGAAAGCGCGTATTAAACTTTCCTATTAGCGTTAATTGAACTTTTTCGCTAGGTGCTACGTCTGACGCGCTGAGGGCGAAAATAGATAGAAAATCGGCGATATCGCTCCAAATCGGTCAGTTTAACGCAAAATTTTAGGTAGAAGAGGTCGCACAAACCAATCATTTTTGCACGGAAAGTTAGGCCAATGAATGCCGTACAACTTTGTCGCTGACAGTTTTCATACAAAGAAACTTTGTAGCAGACTTTCTTCAAGCGAAGTGTGGTTTTACACCGAAAACGGCCTTATGCGTTCTTGAGCCCCCTTTGGCCGCTTGGGGGCAACGTACGATGATAATCTTAAGCTCATTGGAAAACGCGTAGTGGACTTTCTATTAGTGTTAATTGAACTTTTTTCGCTAGGTGTTCTGGCTTAGGCGCTACGAGCGAATATCGGTTCGAAATCGGCGATTTCTTTCCAAAGGGGGCCGGTTGACACAAAATTTCAATGATCGTTCGTACGGTATAAAAACCTGGACAGATTTTTCTTTGACTGAAAAGACGCACACGACGGATGGACAGACGGACAGACACCTTTCTTCTGACTAGACCGCCCTGCATTTAATGGAGCGTGGTAAAAAATGCAAAATGGATAAAATCATGGGCGCCGGCATGGTTTCAGGTCAGGGTGTGCAAATTTTTTTGGAGAAAATTCGGCGCAAAGCGCCGAAATTTTTTTAGTTTGTCCACCCTTATTTTCAGTTTGCCCATCTTGGATTTAATAACATGGGTGGGCAAGGACCCTCTTGCGATTAACTAAATAAAAGCTAATTGAAGTCATCATTATTACACCCCCCTTCACTCTCTCGCTCTGCGTACCCCCGCATATCAGTTTGGCTGTATAATCATTGTCAACCATAACATTTTGGCAGTAACAGCAGTTTACGATTGCCAAGAGTTTGACATGTGTTTAATAGTTATTAACACCAACTAACCAACACTGTACTGGACACCCAGACTGCTCTCTGGGTGGCAATGTATTGGTTCGAATCGAAGGCCGCGGCAAATATTTTAGTTAAGCCTAGTTTTGGTTAAGTCATGTGTAGAATGTCTTACGAAAAAACGCATCGTCAGCAAATTTTCGGGGTCTGGCTCATGGACTATACAGGGCTAAACTTCATGGTGAAATGTATCTTGAATGTCGTCCGTGCATAACAAGATAACAAGATAACAAGAACGGCAGCGACTGTTATTTTAAGCGCTGATGTAACCACGTCCACTTTCGTGTCGGTAAAAGTTGTTAAAGTTAGAAACGACAACCGGAACCGGAAGTGCAATGGTGAGAACGCCAGCGATGACGCACAACGTGCCGACCATCTTGCCCCACACGCCAACCGGTGTGACGTCACCGTAGCCTACGGTCGTCATGGTTACAATAGCCCACCAGAAGGCGCCTGGGATTGATGTCAACTGCGTCTTTGACTCCCCGGCCTCCGCGTAGTAGGCTGCTGAGCTGAAGATCACCATGGCAACAAGCAGGAAGAAGAAAAACATTCCGAGCTCACGGAGGCTTGTCTTGATCGTCATGCCAAGAATCCTCAAACCCTGAACACGTAAAAATTAAGTAATCAGTAAGTAATCAACGCATATTCTAAGTAGAGCTGATAATGAGTGAATGGGTCAAGAGGTCAAGATGCTCAGCAAGCAGGGCTGCATCCATGTCACCATGTAGTCAAAAGTAGTGGCTCGTATCTTCACACAAATCCTGCGTCGATAACTACACTGTGTCCCAAAAAAACGTCCACCTTTTTATTTTTTCAAATAACTGTCAAAAATAAGCTGATTTTAATGATTTTTGGTGTGTGACATCCTGAGAAAATTTGACATCGATAGCTTATACATTTGCCCACCTTACCTGTATACTGTAACCACTTTACCTTGGGAAATCCAGAAAAGTCATTTTAACAGTCATACAGACTTCAGATTATTACGTTATCTCAGAAGAAACAAACTGCAACTGTTGTACTGCAGCTTATCTGTTTACTTACTGTTGTTTACTGCTTTCTATTATCTGCGCAGCCCTATTCTTTGGTCATTTTTATCTCTTTAGTCAGTCATTTTCAAAGCCACCAATCCTAACCCACAACCGGCTCTTTTCAGAGTCACCAACATTTGGAGGAACACAACATTTTACTAGGTAGTGTGGTAAAATTTTTCAGGTGTGGTGGGTAAGGGGTAACAGTTGTTTTTTTTCGAGATAACATAAATAATCTGAAGTATGTATAAATAGTATTGTTGAAAATGACTTTTTTGGATTTCCCAAGGTAAAGTGGCTAGAGTACACAGGTAAGGTAGGTAAATGTACAAGCTATCGATTTCAAATTTTCTCAGGATTTAACACACCAAAAATCATTAAAATGGGTTAATTTTTGGCAGAGTTATTGGAAAAATAAAAAGTGGACGTTTTTTTGGGACACAGTGTGTGTATATATATATATATATATATATAT
>Ga0209562_1000838_pt1 | contig 11097 bp, 9 predicted proteins | sample WorMetvacBELIZE2_FD_187399 | JGI IMG/M metagenome (GOLD analysis project Ga0209562, IMG submission 187399) | Marine gutless worms symbiont microbial communities from Max Planck institute for Marine Microbiology, Germany - Olavius vacuus BELIZE.2... | ecosystem: Host-associated > Annelida >...
GCTTAACCTGCAGGCGACATTGGCCGTCAATTACCGGTACGTCCTGGCGTCGGCGCATCACCGAAATTGCATTCGGATGCATCTGCGCGTCGAAAGTGCTCGCTGCATATCTGATTGCAGTCTGCGTCGCCACGTAAAGCGTCTTGCCGTTTCCTGTTGACTGTAGAGAAGCTTTCAGAGCTTCGCCGAATCACTTCTGGCCGGCGCCTCGTCTACATGCAAATCATGGACATTTAGCAGCGACGCCTACATGAGATAAGAAGGTTGATGTTAACATATCAAGTGCGTTAACAGTACCCTATGCTAGTAGCGAGGACGGAGCGTGCAACCTAGTAATCAGGCCTCTGTACATGCAGCATCGTTCTGATTTTTCATCTGTCGGTGAAAGTTCGTCAGCCGTTTTACAACACGAATCACGCAGTAGCTGTTTAACGTATGCGATGCCGCCATCTTTCCCTCTGAGCATCTTCCACAGTACCAGCTTCTTTACAGAAGTCTTTTGTCCTTGGTCTGGTGTAGCCTACACCAGCTACTCGTATGAGACATTGAAAGCAACTTATTATGCGAGAGAGAACAGAGAGAGGGCATTGTGAAATGCTGGTTCCTCGGACCAGGACCCGGTTCGGCCAACGGAGCTTCCGTGTTGCAGCCCCTGTCGTCTGGAGCTAGCTGCCTACACACCTGCGCTCAACCTCCGTCAGTCGTGAACAGTTCATAGATGGGTTGAAGACTCATCTCTTCACACAGGCCTACGCCTTCCTCTGAGAACTTTTGTTTAAAAGCGTATACGACACTGACATTGAATTATTTTTGTAAGTCGTTGGGTGATCTTGCGTAAACATCGCTGATCTAGAGACGGCAGTTAAAGGGCCGTCACGCACTGTATTGCGTTCTGTAGGCCTATTACGCGCATCGATTTTAAAATCGTCTATAAGAAGCATTTTCGTAAGCAACATGTGGTGTCAGTGATTTTCGAAAAGGATCACGCTATAGCAGTGGAGTAGGCCTAAAGGCGATAAGAGATGAAAAGTGGAGATGTTAACGAGCGATTAGCTAATACGGGCAGATATAAATGTTGAACTGTCGTAAGAACTTCGTGTATGAGACACAAAAACTTACACTCATTGCTTTCGTCAAGTTTTTATAAACCAGTGTAGAGGCATGAGCACGCGTGGTATGACAGTATGTAGACTGCTTAACCGCAACACGAGCAAGATTGTTCTGAATCTGTTTTAGAGAGAGAGAGAGAGGGGGGAGAAAGTTTGCAAGAGTATCAGACCTACAATAGTCGAAGTGGGAGTGAAGATGGAGATAGTACTGGAGCGACTGAAAGACTTTTGTATTTATAATCGGTATCGGTGACACGTTATTCTAGGCACGTTCTATGCTGACTGGGTGAGTTGATGCAAAGGCGACACGAAACTGACGTCGACAATAACGAATTGGCGAACGCGTCTATGTAGTTGTTGAACGATATGACAGGTGTTCGCCGTTCCGCACGTCGTCTGACCGTGTCGCAATCCGTCTTCGTATCTGTCCGGAGAACGGTACCGTATGCTGTCGCAGATTTATAATGCATTGCTGTTTTCACCGACGCCGGGAATCGTAAGGTGTTACGTTTTACCGGCTGTCCACTTTTTGACACACAGACTAATTTTTCAGACAGTCGGGCGGCGCCCGTCAGAATTATATCAGAGGTCCTATTGGTCCTATGCGAAGCTCGCAAAATTGACTCCATTTCGCTCATCTTCCCCTAAATTTTAATGAGGGTCAAAAAGTACGAAAATTGACCTCGATTTTCCATCCCAGTCGCATTTGACGCGCGCTGGTTTCGAAACGGAACAACATAATGGAAATGTAAAACATCCATCTGATGGGATGCCGAAGACTTTCTATGTATCCGATCAGACAATTCGCCCATCTTTCCCTTAATTTTTACAGGAGGTCAAAAAAGTGCAAATTTGGCCTAAATTTTCGATTGCAGTCGGCCTAGTTTCGAAAGGGCGCAACGTACCGGGTGCGGCAAAAAAGTAGCCCGTGAATGTTTTCGCAGTTTTCTCAGTATTGGCTTGGAATTTCAAGGTAAAATTCTATACACTTATGTGGTCCTATGTACATATCGGTATTGACAACAATTAATATCGTACACTGTCTTAAAGTTATCGGCATTGCGGCGTTGTCACCTAGCGATTCTAGCACACTCAAAAACATTCGAGCAAATAAGTTTTACACAGAAATTAACGTCATTCAAACCATAGCAACAAACGGTCAGAATTCATTGACAATGCTCATAATGTCCACCCTTACATGTAGCTTTAAAACAAGCCTTCGGTCACTGTGGAAACTTCTTTGCGGTCCCCAGGCAGGCTGTCCCAGATCATCTGCAGCGTTTCCTGGAGTTCGACGATCGTGTTCGGCTTTGGATGACGTTTATTGTGATAGCCTCCAACGTTGCATGCTCCCAGCCATGGTATAACAATGGTCTTTGGTAAGATAAGCTGAACATTTGGTTCGGAGCAAGTTCGTGCCACGAACGACGAACAAGTGCCGCAGTCACTTCTGCTTTGTGGCGTCCGTCAAACGTCCGTCAAACCTTAAATGCGTTTTTACAGAATTTATCAAAATTAACCACAAAACTATTAAGCATGTCACTGTTTACGAAGTTTTCGTCACAGTTGAGGTCAATAAAAGTAAACTGATAATCGTCATTTTGAAAAACAACCGGAGGGGTTATATTAAAATTGATAATAAAATTCTAAACCGTTGCTGAGAAAACTGCCAAAAACTGCAGGGGTGGGGGCACTTTTATGCCGCACCCTGTATATGAAATTCAAAAAGTACATTGCATGGAAGCGGTAATGATTGGCCTAGCTTGTATCCAAATTTGATGTAAGCATAGGTCGCTCTGCCAACTCAGAGAACAACACAGTATAAAATCACTCCTCCTTCCCCCTTGCGAGAAACGGGCCGGGAAACTAGTTTAATCATCCATAACTCAGCCACACAACACAGATTGACTGATTGCGCTGACATTTGGTATAGATTGGTGCACAATGGGTCTCCAGAGTACGCGGATTCGCAAAAATCCACTTCCATTTAGATACAAGCTGGCGGACGGTGCCTATGTTAGACGAGACATCGCAATAACTCCGCTGCGCATTGATCGAGGTTTTAATTTTTTTCATCACTTTTTTAAATTTTCATGCCATGTCTTAAATTGCATTTAAGATGCTTTATCCTATCGTATCACATTGTGCATAACGAATGGCTACCGACGAACTCAGACTTCAGACTTGTTCATCAAACGGCGTAAAATAGGAGGCCTGCAACAAACATGCCATTAACACTGTTTACACGCTTTAAACATGTCCATATAAGCACAAGCTGTCAGGGATTCCCCGCCGTGATGTATTATTCGTCATGGTATGATTGATTAGCACGAATGCACCATTATAACTGCGTATTGTCGTATCATTATCAATCAACAGAGCCATTAGATTTCAGACTGCATTACCGCGATATCCGCCACATGGGCGCAACAGTACGATTACAAAGTTGAGAGACAAGGGGTCTGCGTGCTTATCATGGCGTGCTTTGGTGCATTTCAGCTGGCATTTGGTCAGGAAAAAATGCTTACAGGATGTCCGGTTTCCACTGTATGACACCACGTTGATTGCAAGACGGATGGGCAGAAACGAAAATGAAAAAAGTATGGCCAGCTATAGTAAATAGCCAGTAACAGGACAGTGACACTGTGATGTGACGAATGAATGAATGAATGAATTTTTCACACACTGTAGCAATATATTTTTACAAGTACCCAAAGACATACAAAAACTTTGTAATTGCGCAGTAATGCATCAAAAAAGGTAAACTGAGCTGAAACAACGCAGTCGTAACACTACTGTATTTCAGGTAATATGCATTATGCGGGGATGTAGCGCGCATTCAAAATCTCACAATTTTTTTATACCGATTTGGGGGTTAAAATTGTACACTTCCGAGTTTGAACTGTGTTTTGAAAGTATGATGAATGTTTGCTGGTTTTAATAGACAGAAAGTAGTAACTATTCATTTGATTAATTGCACTCATATCAAGAATTCTTCTGGGAAATTCTTTTGGGAAATTTTCTTTCCTCCGTTTTCTTGGTTCCTTCTGGTTTTTCCGCCCTTCTTTTTCCCTTACCTTTTCTGCTCTGTTTCCATTCGTCGCTAAGCGGCCTACTTAAATCCAACTAAAGGTCTGGAAGAGTTGTAAACTCTGCCAACGAGGGTCCTTTCCTTTCTTCCTTCCTTCATTCGGGGTTACTGTGGAGCCCAGAGGCTGGTGTAATAGCCCACAGTCAGTGTTGAGGCGCGGCCCAGTGCACTGGGTCCCCAGTGTATGCGATACAGTCTGTGAATGAATGGTGTGCTGAATCTACGGCAAGTGTGTACGACACCGGGGGTCCAGGGCAAAGCATTTTTGGTGTAGGCCTATTTAGAGCTAGGAAACTCGTCTGCCGATTGCAAATTTTGTTCTATTTCTGTTGAACAATATCTAAAAAACTGGAGCAAAATGTTTTCCCTGGATTTTCGTTGACAAACTTTTGTAAAAATTTTGTTTCAATGATGTTTCAACACATAAAATACCCATCAGTACGGCCTTGACTCATACTCGCGTTTTATATAACGGAAAACAAATTAATTGACGTTAATACATTATTCGAAGATAAACGTTTCAGATTTAGCAGTTAATATTTTTAATTAGTAACAGCCCTAGTTTATATACACGTACGTGTGACCGTTGTTACATTTTCGAAATTTTCGAGGAAATTGTATTTCTGCCGCACCCTGTACACAAGTACTTGCGTTTTTTGGCGATCATCACATCCGTCACTAAAAAGCAACTCGCTCTTGGACTGGTAATTGACAGCTTAATTCTGGCATGGGCGTAGATAGATCACGGGGAGGACGTGGGGGACAAGTCCCCCAGATGGAGTAGGTGGACACGCTAATGCGAATTGTCCCCTCACATATTTGTCATATAGGTACAAAAAGGAGCTTTCGGTGGCCTTCAAAATACGCCAAAATCCTGCTGGGGGAGCTCACGACGCTCCCCAGACCTCCTCGTCTGGAGAGGGGACACCCCTGACTATATACCCACCCCACTCGGCACCGACCCACCTTCGGCGCTCGCCATGCGTCCTCCCAGAATTCCAGCCAGATATACGCCTATGAATTATGGCATATCCGTGCCATCATACACGCCAGCGAATGAATGCGTGACACGCAGTCACTTAGTGGAGACGATAATGGCGGCAAAGTGTCGCGATCTTCGTGCCAGTAATCTGTCCGCGACGCGACCATGCGGCATAGAGCTGTTCTTCGCATCCGTCGCGTGCGAATAGCGACGACAACGTAACGCCGCGAAATCAATTTTCGAGAGTCGCCGCCGCAACACTTGGCCGTGCAGAAGAGCTTCAAGGCCGCAGAACGACCGGTGAGATCGCGACCATAATGAGAAAACATTATGTCATGACATTACGGGGACCTGGTTCACTGTTTTCGGTATATGGGCGTCGTCAAGGGGAGTACTGAGGGTTCTAGGACCCCCAAGATGAAAATTTCTCAGACGACCAGAATAACTATAGCAACATAGACATATGCTACAAAAACCGGATAAAAATGCTGGCTTAGCCGCTAATTCTGACAACGGAAGAGGAGCAAATAGCCTACTGCAAGAGGCTGTACTGAGATCAGTGCAATAAGTAAGTAAGTAAGTAAGTAAGTAAACTTTGTTCGCACAGCAATCTTACAGACTAGACACTGTCACGGAGGCGCTATGGTGGTGTATTAAAGGCTCCACGTGGTCTTTGTGAGTGCTTAAAACTGAGTCATTGTCAGCGATTGGTCGCAACAGCACTTTGCACGATCCAGACCGGTACCCGAACGTCGCATGCCGTGCATAAAGCTAACCCCCATAGCGTCATATAACGTCGACGACAACCGCAACACTCGTCCGCCGCGCGTAACCTGGTCTGTATAGGTTTTAGCCGGCCTGCGGCACTCGCGAATACTGCGAAACGACGGACCTACGAGCGCTCTGCAGTTGCAAATTCTACAATCGATCAGGGACCGTCCGAGACAAAATTCGTTTAATGGGACCGGCTGTTAGAGTCCGTGAGTTTCATGGTCGATCATGTTAACGATGTTGTCGTCTTCTACTGTTTGTCACTATGTAGTAGTAGTAGTAGTAGTAGTTGTTGTTGTCATATTTGTACACGGCGCATTACAAAACAATAACACACAGAATCGATGCACTCCCGGCAAACAAATTAACAATGTGCATTATAGTCTCGGCGTTTCCATTGAGACACACTGTGTACTTTTTCGCGCGAAGCTGCAGATTTTACCGTTTACAAGTGTTCAGAGTTACTTTCTTAGTCGGTCTATTTTGATGTCTGCAAAGCGATAAAAAATTATCAGGGAAGTATGGTAAAGATTACGTTAGTTCATTTTCAGTCTTTTTTCGCTTAATATTTTCTGGCAACAACGACGTGTCGAAGACGCGGTCAATAGCAGGCGGCCACTGAGTTAAGTGGGTAAATAAGTTAGTAAGTTAGTAAGTACTTATTGTTGAACATTTCACGGTCAGTTTCGTGTGTCCTATTAAATTTACTGAAAATGTTGGACATAAAGCTTTATTAATGAGAGCGTTAGTTTAATGCAATTGCTAACGATGTTTTAGGGTACCACTTTTTATCCGGACACAGTACATTTTAGTGACGTATTTTAAATGTTAATAAATTTGATTCTGTGGCGTGTTTTTCTAATACAATAGGCCTATGTCATTTCTTATGGATTGTTTTAAAGTTCGCATGTCTCAAATTTCCGACAAAACTGACAAGTTTTTGTTAAATCATAGGAATGTATTTTGGAGTCCACTTTTTTTATCCGGAAACAATGTATAAAATAATACGCACTGTTCTTTCACACAATATTCTTTCCTGCATCAAATAAAGGGCAGCGCTCGGCTTTAGTGGTTCAATTATATTACTAGCTTATGTCATACAACATTTTTGCACCTTTGAAAGATTAGCGTCTGCTTTAGTGTCCCCGTTACTGTTGTTGATACTAAATGGTCGGCGCTTCTGCTAATATTCATCTTTATTCGCCAGCAAGGCAGCAACACGAAAAAAAACAAAATATAAATGCAAACATACATATGCAGATACGGGGGACAAGACTATACTGTTGGTATAACAGCAAATATTGGCATGATATCAGTTAGTTTATTTGACCAAGGAAAAAAATCCGATTTATTTCGGCACTAATGTGAGTTGCAGTAGATGTTTGTTCAAGGTCATAAGCGTGTCTAATAAGAACAGCATAACAATAACCTATACATCTGGTGATTTACAAAATCTTTTGCACATTCAGTGTCCAGGAAGAAAACAAATCGACAGTTTCTCGGCGACTAATATCAGTAACTTTGTTGTCGAACACAGCAGAAGCCACGCTGAGTGATCTATCGTTATCTCGAGAAACGTCATCATTTGTCATAATCGATCTTTACAGGCCACTCTCACATCTGATGAAAATCAATTGCAATGAAACCGCATTTGATTAACTTTCAGTACAACTCGGGATGCCCTCATGTCCGCATCGATGAGTTTTTCTTATGGGACGTGAATGTTATCGGTCGTGGAACTTTTCTTAACTAAATTTATTATTTTCATATTTTTTCAGATTCTGGTGTAAACAGGATGATGAAAATAGAGGGTTCAGCTTTAAATTGAAGTTCTAATTTTAAAGTTTGTTATTAAAATGATAATATGACCGATAATTAAAGGCTTTCCCCTCCTTTTTCCATTTCTATTCCTGTCATCCTCATGTCTCATATTCTGATCCCTTTCTTCCTCAAGCTTCTTTCCTCCACTCTGTCTCCCCTGGTCCTTCTCCTCTTGTTCCGTCCTGAATTTCATGTCCTGGTGTCACTCGTGGATTTTTTTATTTAGAAATTATAAACGTCGACGGTCTTCATTTGCTGACAGTAGTCGGCAAACTGACCCTCTGACTTATGTACGGAGTAATTCTGAGTATGAGTAGCAACGCCGGAGGCTGCATGCATTGATAGATGACTCTTTGGATCAAAATGGATGAAAAAGCAAGTATCACGCAATTGGCTAAGCGAAGAATATTATATCTTCCCACAAGGACGTCAACTGAAAGGGCTGACATCCCAGCTTAATGGACTCCGCTGTCTATTATGAGTTTGTATGTAGCCTCACTGCAATGTGAGTGGCCTTTTGGTCCTTTTGCTTTTAAATAAAAAATATAATAAGATCAACTAATCGCTGTGGAAGAGAAAGACACACGACGAAAAAATTGAATTTCCCGTGAGCAAAAAGCACGAAAAGAAGTGTTTACGGTTTAGCGCTGACCGGTAGACCGCATAGACACTTCTGCTTATCTTCCTTCCGTGTTTCTGCCTGCTGGCAGTTTACCGCTTTACCGTTGACCGTACTAATTCGTCGTATAAACGCATTAACGACAGTGGACGGCCACGTCATCGCCGTTCACAGCTGCAGTAGACAACGCGGTATGCAGCCAGTCAGACGTCGATAATGTGACTGTCCGCGTGGACTGCAGACTGTCGCGTTCAGCTCGGACCGTGACGAGGTTGGTTTAAAACGATGTTGGAGTCCGTCGTATTGCTGTATACTGTATCTGACGTGCAGTGTGAGTTACATACGCGTGTACAGTATATGACGATCGTTAGTAGATCGGCGTGTGCGGCGTTCCGCGACTCCGCACTCGGACGATTGCAAGCGACGCAGTAACGACCTGGAGAAATTGAATATCTCCCCGAGCGCAGCGTGTCCAAGTCATTGTGTCCCGCTATACAGTTGCATCAAGCCACCCACGACGCTCTTGTCCGTATTTTACATAGGCTTGTCCTTTTAGTTGCATCATATTGCGATAACTGTACTGCAGTAGCTACTCGAAACAGAACAATTACGTCCCCTAAAGTTTTCCATTTCTAGTAGTTTTAGGCGATAGACAAGTGTTTTTAGAATTATTTAGTTGTACCAGTTGAATGATTATCACGTTGGCTGTTTTATGTATCGTTGCATGAATGCCTTGTTAAATAATGATTTTTGCCACATGTTTGCTAAAAACTCTGATTTTCATTCATATGCAACCAGAAATAGAGATACTGTGCACATAACTACATGCAGACTAAACGTACGTAAACATAGTATTCGTTTTCTCGGCCCCAAACTATGGAACTGTTTGCCTCTAAATGTTAGAAATTCTCAAAGGTTTAATTCATTTAAGCGGCATTGTAAATCCATTCTTATTGACAACATTGTACATTAATGTTTCTAATATTTCTATTATAATTTCATGAGTTTAGTTTTGTGTGTACATGTTTTTTGTGTTCTATTACAATATATCACTTTGGTAATATTATTTGTCAGGTAGTCTCTTCATATAAGCTCTGCTTCTTGAGGCTACCTTTTTCCTATTATATGTTGTTTATGTTCATATCTCTGCCGTGTGCTCCGAGGCAATAAAATGTTTTCATTCATTCATTCATTCATTCATCATGCAATGGCAGTCTGACTGTGGTACTACACTGCGTCGATGATAGCGGCGATGCTCGCGTGTGTAAAGGTCACATTATGTGACAACTTATTCCAAACAGCGCAACGACTTTCTGATTAGCCTGAAAGCATTCCGTTCTGTAGGCGTCTCGTAACAGTTGCGTTTTTTTGCAGATTGCATACATAATTTAACACGGTCGCAGAATATCCTGGTCCGCTGTGACATAAAAGAAAATTATTTGTCGTTATAGCACTGTTAGTCTTATTTATATCGACGCTCTGTTCATTTCCGCGAATGTGACGCCATTTACAAAGGTTCGCAATTGCGTTCTTCAATGGACAACATTTGCCACATGAAGTATTACATTACTGAATAAACTTCGCCATTTCTTAATATTTTCTGGCTGTTATGCACACTGTCTTTTACACGCAGTTCTTTCCTGAATTCAATGAATGACAACGCTGCGTGCTAGTAATCTAACTATATTATTGTTCTTCAGGTATTAAGGAATGGTCCAAAATGTGTTGTTTAAATAACACCTTGATACCTATGAGTGTTTCACTACTCCTTTATGCAAACCCACGCAGAGACGCGGATCACACGAAAAATCTAATCATTGTTTTTGTGATCGCAAGTCAAAGCTCTTAAATTTGAGTAATTGCTGAAAGATACAAATTAATAAACTGAGACAGAAGCAAAATCTTTTAGCGGGAGGTAAAATGTCGTCATTGTGTACACTGAAGGTTGGGAATTATGGATACAGGACATTCCCCCCTAAACGTCTCTCCTCAGAAATTTTACCATTACTTAAACGTAAAAAACTGATAACCGTATTTCTAACCCTTACCGTGAGCTTAATCATAATGATTAAATTGATATAAATAGCAAGTTTTTTAACGTTTATTAATGGTAGACTTAAGTAATAGTAACGGGGGGGGTAAATGTCGGAGTAATAAACGAGAAACGTCGAGGAAGACTGTTTGGAACTCGCTTGTGACACATCTGCGTTCAATCTCTATCAGTTGTAGACATTTCAGAGACAGGACCCGCCTCTTCATCCAGGTTTGCACGTACACGACCGTACGAGAAATAATGTCCTAAGAGCGCACGCATGATCTCGATACTCGGACTATCCTAATCCCGAACTGCGACGGCAGCAGCTGCGAATGGTTCACGTATAGCGGGTTGATCGTTAAAAATGGTCGCGATGTGACGTGTCGGCTGCAACAACTGATGCATATGTCATCACTGACTGGACTGGTCCGGGCCTCGGCCGTGGGTCCGGGCCTCGGCGAGGTCGCTCGCATCACCCTGCCTGACTGATCGACGCCGTTGACCTCCGTCCAGGCAGTCGCCTGCCCCGCGTCCGAACCGGACATTCCCCCCTCCCGGACGTACCCCCCGGACATGTCGCCTCGGCTGCTATTACTTGAACGTAAAAACGTACTAGCAATGTCAAATCATGGTTAGAATTAGAATTATAATTAGAAAGTACACGTGTAT
>Ga0209562_1000839_pt1 | contig 11095 bp, 6 predicted proteins | sample WorMetvacBELIZE2_FD_187399 | JGI IMG/M metagenome (GOLD analysis project Ga0209562, IMG submission 187399) | Marine gutless worms symbiont microbial communities from Max Planck institute for Marine Microbiology, Germany - Olavius vacuus BELIZE.2... | ecosystem: Host-associated > Annelida >...
CAAAGTCCCAGTCTTATTTTGTTGCTGTTGCTCAGGGTGGAGTTTTGGCTGAAGAAGAATCAGATTCAGAAGTGGTGTACAGTGATGCTGATGTCACGAGAAAGAACAATTTTCTAGCATCGTGCCGTGAACTGCGCGACAAAGTGGCAGCTGTTGAAGCAATACAGATCGACATTCTAATAACACTGCTAACTTCTGCCGACGTCACGAATGAGGTATGTAATTGAGTTAATGATTACTGTGGATTTGCGTTTGAATGTGTCCTGCGATGCACGGACATTAGCGAACAGTTTAAATATAGTCTTAAGGACTGGCTATTTGAGTGTGCATATGGCAGGATAGACATTAATAGACATTGACTGAAGGCACACCTTACAAATGGACCTACTTACTTACTGACTTACTTACTTGGTGTGGGCACTGACAAAGCAAACAGCAAAGTCTTACGATGCTGCCTTTTCCGAGTGAGTTGATACCAGAATCACTCACTCACTGTCACTGTGTTTGCGAACTGTAAAATAAACCTTCTCAATATACCGCAAACCACTGCTTCTTCGGTGTGTAAATGTTGACTTGTAAATCTATCAGTTGTCTCCATCCATCAAGTCCTTCACCTTACTGTACGTTTAAAGCCCTTCATTTTAGAATCCATAGGTCTGTTTACCTGATAATTATTGTTAATACTTCTCAACCTATTACAGAATGCAATCCAGTGATTATATCTTTTTTCCAAGCCTGGTATTGACATGTAATTTTACAATACAAGTTAATTTGGATCTACTTTGTATATTAAATAGCCAAGAAGTTGATGTGCTTTTATTATATGTTTTGTATATTTTTGTTGAATTATATCATTTTCTGTGCTTTAGGACATGGTGTCTTCGCGGTCAATTTTTATACAGAAATTCAAAGCATTTTTGCACGAGCATCACACACCTACTCACATCCGGGTAAGTTTGAGATGGATACTCAGACAGATTTAATTACTTGTAAAAGTTAAAAACTTCAGTAAATTGGTCAGAATTCAAGCCACATATTGTAGGTGTTGTTTCCAATTTTATGCGTGTATATTGGCTACATTTGTGACTGTTTTCTGTACATTTTGTGTAAAGACAACCAAATTTTACTCTTTGCACAATACTTTACTATACTGTCTGTACTGTTATACTTTCAGCAACAGAGTTCATGTGCTTTCTTTAAAAATGTCAAATGTGCCACTTTGCTGTCCTGGGAATAGGCTGGGTGCTCATCTCCTTTTCATAGACCATTCAGCTCGTAGGTTGTGTAACCCTGAGTGTGATGCTTGGCCACCGTGGTTACCTTCCCAGCCATTGCAAAGCATTGTCGATAGTTGTTGTGTGAAAGGGAACAGCTGTGAGTTGAACACAGCAGCCTCTTGATCTCAAGTCTGATGTTCTGATTGTTGCATCTTTATTGGGTGACTGAAATACACTATATACTGAAGTTCACTATATATGCCCATATGATTAAATTTGCAAAACTCTGACACTCTTGAGTGGCTTGTAGGTAACAAGCTCAAGCAAGCCATAAAGTTTTGGAGACCAGGCCCAATCTGAAGCAAGCATGCCATAGCATTAGCTAGCAAACACAAAGGATATAGAACGTTTTTCAGTAGATATTTCCGCATTCTCTCATGCCTCAGTATGCCTTGCAGTAAACATAGGTACTTTGTCTGTAACAAAAATACAAAAAAATCATTACACAAGTATTTAATATGCAAACAGCATCATTAAGTTGTGATGGCATTAGATGACACTGTTTTATGTAGTTAGCAACTGACTGCTTGTTGTGTGGCAGCTGCAGCAAGTGAACCAGTGTCCACTGTTTGTCCAGTTGTGCCTGTTCAATCGTCTCATACGTGCCATGCAGTATCATCTTCAGTTAACACAAAACAAACTCGACAGCAGTGGTATCTTCTCTGCATTACTCTTCGTTATGTCTTCTCTTAGGGCGGGTTGCAGGAACGCTCGGTTAATTGCGCGGTTAGAGTTAACTCTAACCACGTGGTTAACTTGTGGTCGCGTTGCAAAAAGCACTGTTAGCAATCCTTTAGGTTAACCATGTTAAGTTGTAATGCAGTCTGTGATTGGCTGGTGCATCGTTCCAAAGGGGCATTTTTCAATATCAACCAAGGTCTGGTTGGTTTAGTGACGTCATATTTAGCCAACTGCTCTCTGGTTGAATATGATATCTATGGACAAGTATCGTTTGGTTGCCATGGTCAGAGTGTAAACAAATTGAACATTGCACGACGTATCTTTGGACAGTTCTCTCCATGGTTATCTCGATGTTCACATTAAACAACCCCAACAGCTGCACATAGACCTAGGTGGATTTGTTTTCCCTAACTTATTATTTTACATCGATTAATCTACAAGCATTAAATAGCAGTTATCAGCCGAACTTGCTCACCGGACTCTATATGGAATTTTCACTGTATTTCAGACTTCTTATGCTCATCGGTTTCTGTTGTGCTTTATTTTAAAAAGTAATTTTTACTTTGTGTGTGTTGCAGTATGGATACCTGTAAATTTTTGGGCAAACATTATATTTTGCGTATTGAATCGTATTGGTTTAACTGCTCGTCCAACCGCGGTCATTTTTATCGTTTAATAGATAACCATTTGGTTAACCGGCTGATGGAGCTTGGTTAGGGGTAAGTTAATTTTAACCGAAAATTAGGATTGCCAGCAGTGCATCAACCGCTAACCAAATGGTTAACCCATTGGTTAACCATTTGGTTAAATCATTTGGTTAAATGTGTGCAACTGGCCCCTAGTCAATGCCATTATGCTTACTGAATTGCACTGTTGATTGTTCTAGTTGTCAAAAGTTCACTATTGTGACTGTTCTTCTGTTGCTCACTGCTAGATGTCTGTACTTGAAACAGTTAGTATAGCATGTGTAATGTTATTCCTGAATAGCTGTGATTCAGTAGAACTCCACGTGTGGACAAATTATGGATGCTGGATTTTCAGGTTTGAAATCCAGTAGAAAATAACTATTTGTGCATGTTTGATTGAATCGTTGTACCAGTGTTCCGCCATTGCTTGCTGCATCTGTGGCTGTGTGCTGGCAGAAATCAGCGTTGACTATCATCTGTTCTGTGACCAGTCAGCAGAGTACTGGGATGTACCGAGGCTTGGTGGAGTTGCTTCGTATCTCTACAAGACTCATGAAAGTCAGTAGTTAAATGAGAACTGTTTCATGCATGCTACCAACGTCATATATGAACATTGTTATTTGGCACAGTATACCCATGGTAGCTTTCTAAGACAAAAACAGTCCAGAGTGACCACTTACCTAGAAAACGTGGAAAAGTCACAGGATTCAGAGGGGGTCAGGGAATTAAGGAAAATTCAGGGAAAGAGGTAATCCAAAGAAAATCAGTGGCAGTTCCAGTCTGCAGTGTTAGCTGAGGATGATAGGAATGGAAATCAGCACTAGCCAGTGGCTATGGAATGAATATTACTTTACTGCTCTGAATGAATTTTGCATCATTTTCAGTGCTTTGACACTGTAGGTGGTCAGACAATGTGTGAAAATTCTGGCACAGTCTTCTTGGAGACTTTAGTGGGACCTTCCTAAGTTTAAGAAATTCCAGAAAGTCCATCAGGTAAATTTGTATAGAAAACAGCAGCAACGAGTGAATTTTGTTCACGCAGAACTTCTGAGTGAGAAGTTGGACGTTCAACAAACAGTTTCGGAAGAAATGAGTGAAATGACGCAACTTGTTGATGGACTGGTACTGCTCTACCATATGTCAGCACACAAACAGCTCGGAAAGGTGAGAACATGTTCGTTGATGATACTTTTAGACTGACTATATGGTCATCGTAGAATTCCACTGGATATATATGTACATCTGACAGCAAGACATTATTTTAGCATGGAAGATGATGGATACTGGTGAACATATTATAGACTTAAGTGATTGTGTATGCAGGGCCGGATTAACCATTGTGCCGGTTGTACCATGGGCGGAGGCCCTCCGCCGCCAGGGGCCCCCGATCAACTGCAAAATTTTTACCATGCTGTTTTGACGTTTGAACGTTCAGCGTAGGCTTAAACGTAACGACAACGACTTTTGGGGAAAAAGTGCACCACCAAAGAAAATCCTGGCTACGCGTATGAGAAAGGGGCCCCTGCCTTACGTTGGTATGGGGCCCCCCGAATGGTTAATCCGGCCCTGTGTGTATGCACTTTTCTGATGAATGTTTAGCATGTTGTAGAGTGTTATCATTGTTACATAGATGTATTCGTTGAAAGAAGCTTCCACGGAGTACGTTGCAGCTCTTGAAGACACGGAGAAAAAGTTGTCGTCTTGTCCGCAAGAGGTTGGTATGTCTCATGCATTGTGATGTGGTGTGTTGTGATGTGTCTGAATATTAACCTGTACAGTGAATATTTCATTTTTGATTTGTTTATTTTATTCGTATGTTTTGCTTTCTCTTGACTATTGGTTTTAAATGACACTGAAAGTCATTGTATACTGACGGTTTAATTTGCTAACTGTATTAGTAATATTAACTACTGAGGGTATAAAATCTAGTTCGTGTAACAGATGATGATAGTTTGTACATGCTCAATCTCACTTTGCTGATAGGTAAAATAACCAGTCATTGATTGGTCAGATATAGATCAGGTCAGGGTTAATCCTGGCTGAAAGTTAAGCATATGACATTACCGCGATGGGTATGATTTGTGAGAAGAGGGAACATTGGAATTTTCTAATGTGAGATATATGCTTTATATATACTTAGTGTACTAGAGTGTTTTTGACATTGAATGTGCAGCTGCAGACAGTCCATGCAGAGTTGCAGTTGTCGAAAGAGATTTTCACCAAGAAGACGACAGAACAGTCGCGGCATCTTGCGTGGGTCAATGCAGCCATTATTAGCACGGTCTGTTGCACTGTTGTTTCCCGCTAGTCTGCTAATCAGCATATATTTAGTTGGTTTTGTCCATTTTCTTGATTACAGTGGTTGGGGTTCGTGAGTTCCGTATAATTCGTTTTTCACCGACACAACACAGACATGCGATGACAGTCTTGTCTTCTGTGTAACTTTGCTGCAGATTTTCTCTCAACATTCCTGCTTGTTGTGACCCGAGTTTGCATGTATATCCTGCCATTTGTCAGTTTAGTTTTCGTCTTTACTGACCAACATCTGCTAAATTTTAGTGATATTGTCTTCTGTGTAAAAGAAACTTAGAATGTGGCTGCGACATGGTGTGTAATAGTTTTTGCATTGGAGTTGTGATCAAGTAGTTGTAGTTGGTGTTTGACTGCTGGCTCTGCTGTCATTTAACAACTTAAGGTAACTTGTTGTGTGCCTTTGTCAACAAGCAGTATGATTTGGTACCAGCAAAAGGTTGGGTGTGTTCATTGACTAGGAAGGTAAACTGTCAGTCTGACTGGAGGTAATGGCGGCCTTCTGCCAGAGTTGTAACTGTCATTGCTTATGGGTTGACTGCCATTGATCAGCTCTATCTGCACTTTGCTGATGATGAAGTGGCTAAGAGATGTTGTAGTGAAAGCATTTATTTAAATAAATAAGTAAATAGCTCTGAGATCTGCACATTTATCAAGCGTGGGATTACCTGTATATTTGCTAAAGTCAGATTCAGATTCAGTTTTACTGAGCTTGTATCCAGAAGGCTGCAAATAAAAAAGAGCTAAACAAACAATAGGCCTTATACATTGTGTATTATTGTACGATACGATATTGATTGTGTCTTTGTGTGTGCTTGACAGGAGAAGAGAGAGGATGTCGACTGGTTGTTTCGTTGTATGTTAGCATCACTCAAAGGTGCCGTCCACAATGCCGGACCATTGTTTGCTTTTGTTCCCGAGTTTTACGTTGAAGCTTGCATCAGTGCATACAGTGCTCTCAAGTCGTATTTCACACCCAGCCTGTTGTCACCTCAGTCACCAAGTATGTAACTTCGTTTACTGTGAAATTCGTTTTGAGGGCATTTGCTCATCCTCAGTGATTGTGAATGGCATCTTTATTGCAGGTTTTTCTGTGTTTAGTGATGCAGTTTCTTTAGAATTTCTTTCAGCAATTAAATGAAAATATGCTCATATGCAAATTAAACGTGACGATGATGCACTGAATTAGTCTGGTTATATGGCATGTTTATTGCAAAAATTATTAATTGGTAATTAAAAGAATTGTACTATAGCATGAAATGATAAATTACTGTGCATTGACTGAACTGTGTTATGTGTTGTTTTCCAGCTCATTTGGAGCTGCTTGCTGCGTATGCAGAGTTTGTGTGCGTCACTTTCTGTGACACTCGTATTGTTAACACAGGTAACTGACTCATTAACTCAGTAATAGAAAGCACGTTGTAAGATGTATGTACATGTTAGAGTAGTACAGTTATAGGTTTGCCAGCGGAACATTTCAAGAATTTACTGCATAGGTCCTAATATTAATGTACCTGCTGTGTAAGTACAGCATATTAACCTTTTCATTATCCAGACTGCAGTCAAACAGCTGTTACTAATCACATGTTGCTTATAATGCTACATTAGTCTCATTCCAGTTATGTGTACTGATGACACTTGTTGCAGCACTTTGCTTTGTTACCACTAATTCTGTGTCATTTGTATTATCACAAGGACGGATATGTTATCACAAGGAATGATGGCACAAGGAATAGGCTGAAAGCATTTCTTTTTGAAACTGGAGAGTAAATGTTGAGGCTAATGTAAATTTGTGCTACGGTATATGTATATACTCGCGTATAAGCCGACAATTTTTGGCTGACTTAAGGATAAAGCTTCGGGGGTCGGCTTATATGCGGGTCATGCCACACAGCCATACATTTAACAGCCAGAGTCAGTGTGGCATGGACCATTAGTAGGCCACTAGGCCTTTGTCTAGGCGTGGGAACTCATGCGGCGGGCATTGGGACCACACACAGACTGTTGCTGCTGCGGCTGCATGCCAGTTAAGTCATCAATTGTAACTTGACACTACTCTAACACTCACACCATGCAAGGCCTTCATTCAGCCAAGCCACACACAAGCTGTCAGGTGCCACGCTGTCACGTGCACGCTTGCTGTATTGTGAACTCGTTGACACTCACGCATTATCAATGCACACATCTAGGGCACACGTTTAACGCCAATTTTAGTTACCAGCTTATACGCGAGTCATTAATTTTTGCCACATTTTCGGCCGCGGGAATGGGGGTTGGCTTATACGCGGGACGGTTTATACACGAGTACATACGGTATATATGTGTTGTTGTTGTTGTTATTGTTATTATTATTATTATGTTTAATGCAGTAATAAAAGAGTTGAGTTAACTTCTTGAAGCACTGATGCAAATGTTTCTGTTAACAGTAAACATCATGTATACATAATAAAGTTGGTTATTTGAGGACTGTATTTTCTGCCTGTTTGAAGACAGTATTTTTATCATCTTCTGCGTGCTGTTTCTCGAAGGTAGTAGTATATGTGACAGATGACTGTGTCTGTTGCAGATGTGCGTGATACGTTGATACAAGCACTTGGTCTTGTCGTTTGTTACCCAGCATCACTGATCGCCCTCGAGAACGTCGATTTAGAAAAGTCAGTGTCTTTACATTAGTAAAAAGTAACATTAATTGACAGTATATTTAGTATTTGTTAGATTTTCACATTTGGTAGCATTAAATTATTAACTTTTGTTGACTCACTCTGACTGTTTGTAAATGTGTTGACTTGTTACAGCCGTTTGGCTCTGATGCGTTCTCTGCTTTCGCCGTATGAAAACCGACCGTGGGCTCAAACCAACTGGATCCTTGTACAGATGTGGAAGGTAGTGTGTCATGCTTCGGTATTTGTTGCCAGTTGGCTCTACCATTAGTTGATTTTAATATTTATTGTTTGGCTGAATATGAATAATTTGCTGTATTATTTAGAATAATTATAAACTAGTTATTTGCATCTGATATAATTTTTGCTATACTGTTTAGCCATATATGAATGCACTTTTAGGCTTAGTATTTCCCCAAATAGAATATGAATAGAATATTGGTACAGCACAGCCCTACGTTAGTTATGATTATGGTAAGATATTTCAGTTATGTAGCATTGTGTTGTGCGTTGTTTGTGTGTCTCGTATTTACCTGAGAATGTAGACAATGAAATTGAACTCAGAAGCGTTGCTATTTGATGATACTAATGAAGCTGTCGATCGACGCTGTGATTGTAGGGCTGCGGATTTGCATACAGATATACACGTTTGCCTCACATGGCTAAAATGAAAAACAAGCTGCAAGATGTTGGAATCAGCGGATCACGAAGTAAGAACAGAAAGTGTTAAGTTGTATCTGTATTTAATGCGATCTGGATTCCTTAGACGCTAAATAGTGAATACTATTTCAAAGTCCACTGGAATGTCACCGTACAAGTAGAAAATTGAATAGTCAAACATGATGTCATAAAAGAATTGCTGAAAGAGCTAAGATTTGTATAGCTGGTAGGAGGATGACCGTAACTCTGCAGAAGTAATATTGTCAGGCAGGCTGTTCCAGATATGTGGCACAGCAGCCAAAAAAGCACTGCCACTGACAGTTGAATCCTACGTAAATGTTTTGCTTGTTGCAGTGAGTTTATTTGCTTAATTTTTGTAAAAAAATATGATGGCGTTCTGTCTCCCGTGTTATGACTGTTGGTACCTCACATGCATCTGTGATTGCCGAGATTGTATTTATCGTTATGCATACAAACAATACGTACTTTATCAGTGAAAACTGTGTCGTGTTAAATACACTAACTGAAATTATTACAACTATGCTATTTTTGTTCCGCTATTTGTTGTGTTAGATGGCCGGTGTCAGCTTATTAATATCTGGTGTAATATACACCAAGTGCCATAACAAGCAGCCCGTGGCCTGTGATGCTGAGCTGATAGGGTTGCACATTGGGAAGGGAATGATTTGGGGGGCAAGTTTTCCAGGGGGTATGTCCGCGAGGGTGTCAAGGAAATGTCCAGATCGCCGTGCAAGATTACAAGTCTTTATGTAGCGGTTGTGATTTGTGCAACCCTGGTTAACACACAGACAGACAGACGGCTTTTGACCGGTTGTACTATTTGCTCAGCCAGCTGAGCTACAAACTGGAGCCTTTGTTATTATATAATATCTGTAGTTTAGCAAAAACACCTTTGCTTGACTGGTTCAGGCACTCCCACTCCTTCTGTGATAATTGCAAACAGTATTTAAGCCGGTACATATTTCTTAAATTACATGACTTCAGACCAAGAGATTTGTTTTTGTAGATGAAATTAAAAGGTCCATTGTCTTTGCTACACAGTATTGGCATTGCCAAAATGTGTTTCATTTTAATATCATGTGGTTATACTGATGTTTATGCTTTGTCCAAACTTCTAAGTGTATGGTATTGTAGAGCCATGTCCTTCGTCAGTTTTCCAAAGTCATTTACGTGAATATCTTGAGTCCGATTCGGAAGCTGCTAGCAAACTCATTGACACAATGCTCAATCAGCTCAACTGGGCTTTCTCCGAATTTGTCCGTGTAGTGCAAGAGGTAGCTATGAAGTTTTGTGCTTTAACCCATTCATCACCTGATTCTTCAAGCCGAAGGATTATCGTTTGGGCTTAGAGGCTGTCACAGCTATCTAAGTCATACCATATAGGATGTACTGACTGATGGTCTGAAGTTGCCCGATACTATATCATTTAATAGTATCATGTGTGGGGATACTATTTGAGTCTATTTGTTGTGTATATTATAGTTTTCTGATATTTCAGTTTTTGTTATAGAGGCTTTTGATCATAGTTATAATTTTGGTGTTGTCTAAAATCTTCACCATACTAGTACAGTAGTTTTATTTTCTGCTTATGGATGGCTCTGGTGTGTTTTGCTATAAATGTGAGTGATGTTGTTGATCATACAACACATGCTGCATATTCCTGCATATAGAGTGATCTTTGTATGAGTCGACATTGCTTTTGAATGTTTAAAAATGTCCAAAATACAAAACCAGCATATAAATTCACCCCTCTGCCAGTACTGACTCATGTTTGACATGCTATCAACATGCCTTCTGCAGTGAAGACGTACTGATATGACGCATGATGGATGACAGTTAGATTGCAATATGACTGATATCTGACCAAAGCAGAGCCCATGCGGCTGATGCCTTACTCACACACCTGGACCTGGAAGGTTCAGTAGGTGAGACAGAGATGCAGATATTGGTCTATGAGACAGATTGCCTCGGACAGTGGCAGTTAATGCATTGAACTATCCCTCCTTCCTTCACCTGTCTCAATGTTCACATTATTCTGATTATAGGAGGTATCAAGTTTCGCAGAGCACTGTGATGTCAGTTGATAGCAGATTTGGAGATTTGCATATGAGTATGTACTATCCTGATTTTGAGGGCGAAAAACTACGCACATTTTTCAACGTTTTGGGGGAATATGTGGTTGTTGTTTTGCTAATCTGAGCCATTTAGCATTGTGTGAGGAACACTTTACTTTACGTATAAAGTATCAGAATAACAAGATAAGTAAACAGGTGATGATGTGCAACCGGTGATGTAGTTGGAACAGGTGATAGTTCGTCCTGGTGGACTGCGGAATCAGCTTGATGGACGACAGCTGAAGATCTGCTCAACTTGTTTTGACATCACCGTTGGGCTCCTGCGAGTGATTGAGATGATTATCTGCGTACATCCTCAGGTGTTCATCGCTGGCATCACGCAGCATTCTGAGCTGTTGCTGCACCGACTGCTTCAGGCACGTTGCTTTCCTATGTTTTGTTATGTTGGAATTAGTTTTGTCTGCAGTGTCAGTGAATTCAACTTATTTTCATTCAGTATACTGTGACTTTTTTATTCTATTAAATTAAGAAGCTATTAAACTACTAAGAAATTATTCGAAAGAAGGAGTAGACTTGACTGTAGAAGGTTTGTGTTAAGTTACAGAGTCACTGCTAGACGGAATTCACTATCTTATGGTTTCGTTAATTGCACTACATTGAATACTCTTAAGTCTGATATTTCAAATGAACTGGAAGTGAAAATCAGTAGTTAATGTTACGAGCCA
>Ga0209562_1000840_pt1 | contig 11089 bp, 12 predicted proteins | sample WorMetvacBELIZE2_FD_187399 | JGI IMG/M metagenome (GOLD analysis project Ga0209562, IMG submission 187399) | Marine gutless worms symbiont microbial communities from Max Planck institute for Marine Microbiology, Germany - Olavius vacuus BELIZE.2... | ecosystem: Host-associated > Annelida >...
AAGCCAGTGAAGGTCATCTCTGATTGTCGGTGTAATGCTATCGAACTTCCGTTTCCGCATAATCAGTCGTGCGGCCGAGTGAAGAACTGACTGCAGAATGTAACCGTCCGTTAAAAAGGACAACGGGCACTAATGGGTTAATATCACATGCTCAGTCGAATGCAATGTGCAGTGTGTTGCTATGTTGTTGTGTGCGCTCGTGCACGTAGGTCTACCCGGATTTCCAGGCGGTCCTGGCGGCCCAGGACCTCAAGGTTTCACAGGACTTCCCGGATCTCCAGGCGGCCGAGGTCGTCCGGGCGGACCTGGACCATACGGCTGGACTGGACAACCTGGACAAAGTGGATTACCTGGTATGAGAACATTTCAATCGCGTTATTTACTAGTCGCTTCGTTGTATAGCATTAACAGACTTTTCATAGATTTTACAATAAAAGGTGTATTACGACAAACGGCTTTTTGTTATGACGTAATTAAATTAATTGACGTAATTAATTTAATTTAATGACGATTTTAACTACGCAGATCTTCAACGGGTGTCTCTCTGTGCTGATATCGTTGCATTTTGCAAAGAGGTTGTTATGGCGTAAATGACTTGACTTAATAACTTGACGACTAAAGCAGAGTCGTTGCGCTGGCAGTATCGTATCTCCAGAATGCTCTGTTTTCATTACGTTGTCTAGCTCTTTTGATATAGTCCAGCTATTTTCATGAGGCTGGTTTCCATCAGTGAATATGTACTTGGGGTCATTAAAGTTACTCGTGCAAAAATAAGGCAAAGTTAGTAAGTAAGTTAGTAAGTAAGTGTTTATTACACGTGACAATCGCACATGTTTAGAGAATAACATTTAAACAAAGAAATGCACAGTGACAATAAAACAAGACACGTTTTTATCGACCACAGTGTAATATAATATGTGTTCCAGATGTGATATAAATAAGTGCATAAAAATTGAAAAGGCGTTATTGGTAGTCAAATACTCTACGCGTTTGAAACACACGGCATTGGCAGACTCCGAGTTCGCTTGAATGTTATCTGGTATAATATAATGTTAACTGTAATCGGTTGCTTATTTGTTAACAGGTCCCCGCGGACCACCTGGACCGCCAGGTTTCTTTGGCTGGACTGGACCTAGCGGCTTTCCCGGACCTGGCGGAATACAAGGAGGACCTGGACAACCTGGACCTCCAGGACCGTTTGGCCAGCCAGGCGCTACTGGCTTTCCGGGATCTCCTGGCTCTCCTGGTGGCCCAGGACCCCCTGGTAAGGTTTCATCAGCGATTATAAATTACCGGGTGACAAATAACAAACGTCTCGAATTTTGCTTATTGTAACAGCACACAGATTGTTTATGAAGAAGAAGAAGAAGAATTTATTCGTCAAGTTTTGCAACAGTAACAATAACAACAAAAAGATACATTGACAGGTTGCCAGGGAGTGTATATATAAATATCGAGGGACAACGTAATAAAACGGTTAAATATGTATAAATTAATACACAAGAGCACTCGGGGAGTGCAGACCATCACCAGAGCGAATCCGAATGACTTGCGAAATTTGATGGAGAGTTCCCCGTCAAATGATTCATTTTCTGGTGAAATTTTCACGACGATCCGATCAATAGTTTTTGCACGTGAAGTTGCTATCAAAACATAATCTCCTTGGAGGAGGTATGACCCTAATCAGTTAATTAAATAAATTAATAAACGGTTATATAGATTATACAATCATTACATTATAATGGACGAAAAACTGTTATCTCGCAAAAATTGCGAGGACGAAAAACGATAAAGGAGGACGACGAAAAGATGGTATGCAACTACAGTGCCTACCAGTCCAGTAGTTTTTGGCGCTTATGAATGGTTTCTAAGTTCTTTTCAACTAGTTGCCATTTACGAACAGCCGTTATTTAGAAGTGCATGTACAGTTCTTTTTGTTATCATTTCATCTTATCGAAATACTACACACAGATGATGATATTGCAATGTGTCAGGTGAGACCGGCTTTTTCGGCGGCCCTGGAAACACTGGCGCACCCGGACCACCTGGATCACAGGGTCAACATGGCTACACAGGCCATACTGGATTTCCTGGTCTACCTGGAAATCCCGGGAATCAGGGTATTCCGGGCAGTCCGGGACCTCCGGGATTTTTCGGTGCCACTGGCGCAACAGGTGAGCGTATTCCTTTATTGTCATTTGTTGACATACTGTAACTGTCATCTGCGACTTAACAAACCGCTAGCGAAGTAGCGATCCAGAAAAAGCCATAAGCTCATCGGTGTGAATAACTAAATAAGTAAATAAGTAAGAAAAACGGAGTCATTACACGTGGCAGCCTCATTCCAACAATTTTCCTTCAAAGTACGCATAAGGCGCGTATAATCATTGGCGAAGATGGCAACAGGCATGATGTAGTGTGTATCCACGTATCCATGACGTATCCAGTGATGTAGTACTCGAGTCCGGTAGCGGCGAGCCAGAGTGAACTCGTCACAGGATAAACTCGTCATAGTGAACCAATGCGGCGCGAACAAGGTATACACTGAATCATAGAATAAAGTACAGGTAGAGGTACAGTACAGCTATTTGAATGCTATGCGCATTGCACATATGCACAAGTTTAGTCATCAGGGTGTTAACGTGCCGTTGCAGTCCAATAACGAGAGGAGACCGATACTTCTGTTTTTTTTTTAATTTTTAAACGCAACCGAGATCTTCCAAAACTTTCTCGTGAGCGAGATGAGACCGAGATTTTTTTGAAACCTTACATAGAATAGCACAGTATGTATTTCAAGGTTACAACAGCGCTAGCGTTATACTATTCTTTCAGCAACATGAATGACTGAACATCACATAAGTTCCTTGGCATTCCCAAAAACTTACTAAGACGATAATCGCATTAACTACGGTGATCTGAATGCTTGAAAATACGTGAATTTGTACTGCATGCCTATTCTCATGGTGAACAGTTAAAATCAAAGAATATGCGAACGAACGGCATGCAATACTATGAACACTTAGCTTTAGTACTAACTTCGGTAAAATCTTTGAGTTGAGCATGTAAAACGATAGGTTAACTGACGAAACAGAATCGAGACCGAGGCACTCGCTTTTCTGTTCGAGACAAGACCAATATACAAGGCAGACACCTTCCCAGATGTTCTCAGGACGAAGACGAGACTGATATTTTCACAGAAAAGTCTCCATATGATACGTCTTCGTGAGCGAGACGATCAAGACCGAGCCTACAATACATTCCTATCCTCCGTGCTGCCTGTAAAAGTCCGGTTTTGTTGAAGACTGCACAGTGCATGCAGTAAATGGTAGTGATGGTACACTATTCGAGTGAATATTTAATAATGTAACTTTGAGAAGGAAATAAAATGCCTTCAGCCTTTTGCGGATCTGTAACACGATTTTTGCAGTTCAAACTAGAAAATGTGGCAATTGCAAATGCATTGCAACTTGAGGCCGCCCGAGCCAGCCAGTCGTTTTACGATATCATGCAAAGTTTGAAGTCGCCGTATAGCGTTTTGCTGCTGATACATTACTTTAGGCTGTGAGCTTGACCTTTAGCATAGTGATCTCAACCGTTGATAGTTGACCTGGAACATTCGCAGTGTGTCGCCTGAGACGTGATGAAAATCTGAACTAAATTTGAACACAATCGAGCTATCCGCGGCGGAGTTATTGCGATTTCAATATTTGACCTAATGACCTTGAACATTGTGTCATGTGTTGCGCTCTGCTCTGGGATAATTTTTGCCAAGTTCGACCTTCGACAGCTTATCCGTGCGTGAATTATAGCGTTTTTATGCTGATACGTTATGTCACGCTGTGATCTTGACCTATGACCCGTTAACCTTGAAAGTTCATGATACATCAAGCGCCACGTAATCAAAGTCTGTACATCAAGTGAGGGAAATCGAGCAATCTGCGGCTGAATTACTGATAATTTTGCGAATTTTTGCATACGTTACGTCACGCTGATATCTATTGACACTGGTTTTCGTCTCAAAGATGTAAATAGCAGGTCGGAGGTAGCAACCTCCATTTGATATGCTGAGTAGGTTGTTTATTTGATCACAGGAATCACAGTTCCTACGAGTTTATATCATGATTACATCGCCGACTGCTTCCAAGTTTTGCACCTCACTACTATACTAGCTACGTCACTGTAGATTTGCATTTGCTGCCAACACATAACAAATTAATCGACACTCACAGTCGACGCCAAAGAACTCTACTTGAATATTTTATTATTTAATGTTGTTGCAAACATCTCACGTTCTATTGTAGGTTTTCCTGGACAGCCCGGACCTGCGGGAATACAGGGCGGTCGTGGTGTACCCGGACCACCGGGCCCGTGGGGATGGACTGGAGCATGGGGAGCGCCTGGATCCAGTGGCCCTCCCGGATCTCCAGGATTCGGAGTGCCAGGAGCGCCAGGTGCCACTGGTGCTTATGGATTTCCTGGCAGTTCTGGTGGACCAGGCTCGCCGGGATTTCAGGGACCACCTGGCTGGACTGGGCCTAGCGGTCGACCAGGTCGGTATTTACAACAATCCGTGAGTAATGATCTTGAAAATTATGATCTTAAGGTACTCTGCCCAGGTCCATAACTGGGGGTTCTTGGCGTTCTGAATAACTCACCCATTAAGTTTGAATAGGTCTACCTGCAGTCTACACTTGACACTTATTGCTCAGAGTATTGCCTTTTCAGGTTTTCATGATATTAGCTTTTCTACTTTTGTATACGTCAAAAATGTGTCTCGTGATTTCTCACTTTCAAACAATTTCCAGTTGTGATACCCCGAACTTTTGTGTGAGGGTACGACCCGGCCCGGACTCACCCTAGCCTGCGGCCGTGAAAACTGTTGTCCACCGAAGAAAACTTGACGCGATGACCTCCAATGACGACCACAACGATGATGGGAGACGACAACAAGGAGTGAACTGAACGGGTTTGGTCAAGGTTAAATAATCTGCCACACAATCATGAACTTGAAGGACTTTATCTGAGTGACGCATTCCATGAATACGGAAGAGATGTTCTAGGTCGACGAAAATCACAACGGCGACAGCAGCGATAACAAAATAACAGCATACATACGCTACGAGTTGTACTTCTCATGTACTAGTGTAGTTCAGGTTTTAGATATCGTGCAATCAAAAAGAATTAAACCACTTCAGCAACGTAACTTTAAGCCTAGTATAGTAGTAGTGTAAGGTTTGAGGCCAAATTTCGTTGTCTTACGTTTAGGGGTTCACCCTGAACGAGTGTGTACCCCCTGCCCAAAGGTTTCCCTTTGCTTAGAACCTATGTGAAGATTGTAGTTAGTCATCAGTAAATCGAAATCTTTCTTTTTTACTATAGCTGATTGTCTAGTTTTCTCGAAGCATGCCTGTTTAAGGTCTTGTAATGGTTTACACTGGTATACAATTGCTGATGGTCATTTCAGGACCGGCTGGATTTCCTGGTTGGACCGGCGCTCCAGGACAACAAGGGTTTCCTGGAGGCCCGGGTGCAACTGGTGCGCCCGGACCATATGGAGCGACAGGTGATACTGGATTCCCTGGCGGTCCAGGTGGAACAGGTTTTTTCGGACCTGCCGGCGCGACTGGCGCTACTGGTGGTGCAGGTTAAGTGTGTTGTTCATTGTTACTCTCAAAGTCTATTGAAACTTGTGCATTTAAACTCTATCTTCCCTGGCAGTATAATAAACGTAGGCTATCCGAAGGCTGTGACGACGTTATTTTATGTTGCGGTATTTTTGAACAAGAAGCTCAGCTACGGCAGAGAGACCGTGCTGCAGAGTGTGTTAGCTTTGGCTCAAAGTGGAAGAGTTGGAACTAGGAGAATTTTGAGGACATTATAGGTATATCTTTAACCATTGTGTCATAATCGGCCTGCAAAGCTATCGAATTCGGTGAAGAAAAACACAATATAAGGGTTATTATGCTGTTCAAGGTCATTCAAGGTCACCGAAGTTCGGTACTAATCGAAAGCCCGTATGTGACTTCCTATAGTGATTATTTTGCATTTTTGAGCCACCATATGGGGGCGGCTTAGCGCCAACGTACACTGTTCATCGTAGACTCATTACATTACATTACGTTACATTAAAAATATTTTAAGTGCCATAAGTTAATAGAAACTGCAAAGGCACTGGAACTATAGAGGCTTTGCGTTTATGCGCTATATAAATCCACAATTGACATTGACATTGACATTGATTATCGATGTTAAACAAAACAAGTCATGCAGGTAAAGAAACAGAAAATAAATATGTTTTTAAACGAGAACAGAAAACAGGCAGAGAGTTGTTGCAGACGTGACGTCAGTTGGCAGACTGTTCCAAAAGCGACTGTCGGCGACCGAAAAGGCACGGTCACCGACAGTAACTTTCATTGGAAAGCTGGTAGTGGATTTCCTATTCGTGTCAATTGGACTATTTGCGATAGGTGTTACGACTGAGGGGCTACGAGCGAATATCAAGTAGGAGCAGTCGCGAGGTCTCTTTGCGATAGCTAAGCCTCTTACACAAGTGAGCGAATCACACGCTGGCACGGTAGTGCCAGAGTGTTTTAAGGACGACAACGCGAGTCAATGGAAACGTGGGAAATTCGACCCCCGCTCCCTCAAAAACCTTTGAACCGATCGTCACCTAAATTTGCATGGGTGATTATATCGTGGACCCCTACCCCCATGCAAAATTTCATCAAGGTACGATTACCCCCTTTCGCCCCCCCAATACGCGAAAATGCGCCTCGAGTGATTCGGCTAGTTTTTTGGTTCTTCCTTCAGCCTACAGCCATGACCCTTGCACCGATTTTCACGATCAATACGTCAAATGACGTCGTTTTGCGCAAGGATGTGCCTTTTGGGGGGTCCCGAAAACAAAAGTTTACATTTTGTCCCTATTTCCCCCTCCCCCAAAACGCATTTTTTTGCCAATTTTCGACGGGACTTTCGCGTCAAAAAGGCCTTAACAATGGCGATGCTCGGGAGTAAACTACCCTTGATTGTCATCGTAAATCCATGAAAGTTGTATAGTGAATAGGGATGTCGGGGTCGGGGAACTCAAATATGGGGTCACTGTCGACCCCTTATTTACAGGTCACGTGACCCAGCCAAATTTTGGACCAAAAGTCGGCTTGAAAAGGCCTTAACAATGGGGGTGCTCGGGAGTAAACTACCCTTAATCGTCATCGTAGCCCCATGAAAGTTGTATAGTGAATAAGGATATCGGGGTCTAGGATTCCAAATACGGAGTTACCGCCGACCTCCTACTGACAGATCGTTAAGGGGTCACGTGACCTACTTTTGGAATTTTGGGACCGCTCCCATATCTCGGGAACAGTTCGCAGCACAGTGACAATAAGGCGATGTGCTTCACAAGTAATATCATCTTTTGTGATATTTGCTGTTTCTGATCTGCGAGTTGGCGGATATCGTCCTTAAACTGCTAAGTTTTTTTTACAATAATTAGGATACGTAACAACACATTTCGACTTACCGTCATCACCTCCCTTTGTAGCAGACTTTCTTCAAGCAAAGTGCGATTTTACATGGAAACGGCCGTTTTGCGTTTTGAGACCCTTTGGGGGCTTACGAGCAACGTACGATATTCACGTTAGGCTCATTGGAAAGCGCGTAATGGACTTCCTATTAGTGTTAATTGAACTTTTTTGCTAGGTCTTACGGTCGAGTCGCTACGGGTGAAAATAGATTGAAAATCGGCGTTTTGCAAGGTGGCAAGGTGGTAGGTCACCTTTACCTTTTCCTTCGAGGAGGACAGCATGCTGTCAAACGCTGAGGCCGTAATCAGATTCGACCCAATGCACACTGTGGTGGATCAGCATCCGCCAAATTTTCACGTAGAAGGAGACGTGCCCCACCAATCATTTTCGCAGGATAGATAGGCCAATGAACGCTGACAGTTTTCACACAAAGAAACTTTGTATCAGACTTTCTGCAAGCAAAGTGTGATTTCACTGATTTCTACCTCGATATCGCTGAGATCCTGTTGATGTAATGAGCTATCTGTTATAGGTTTATATTAAATTTTTGCGTAGTAAGTTTTTTACTCTCACTGATGTCTGTTTTCCTGCATCGTTAATTAAAATGTTTTCTAACAGCAAGTATGTGTTTCTGTACAGGTCCAGCTGGTTTTCCTGGAGGTCCTGGTCCACCTGGTTTCACAGGCCAGCCCGGCTTCCCTGGGCCTCGAGGAGTAGGTGGCATTGTTGGAGCTACAGGCTTTCCTGGTCCAAACGGCTTGCCTGGCGGACCGGGTCCAATGGGTTCCACCGGCACTCCAGGAGGCCCTGGGTTTCCTGGAGCGCCAGGAGCAACTGGCTTTCCAGGACCCAGTGGACCCCGAGGTATTCCTGGACCACCAGGGTTTACCGGAAGCTCGGGAAATTTTGGACCACCGGGACTGACTGGCAATAGAGGTGCACCAGGACTGTTTGGAGCAACAGGTATATTTACCTTGCAATTAGCCTGTTTTGTGAACTTTAGTATAACCGTATACTTCATGTTTGTGCCTTCCCAGACTATAAGCCGACAGAGTCATTCCTTTTTTTCGGTCTGTCCGAGAGTGTGTGTGTGTGTGTGTGCGTGCGTGATCAAATACTGAACGTTTGTTAACATGATATCTTAAACCGTTTGTGGGTATTTCGACAAATTTACCACTTCGGAGCAGTTGTGACAAAGATGAACTGGCTAGATTTTGAGGTCAAAAGGTCGTAGGTCAAGTTCACAGCGATGTCGTGTGCACATTTCCTGCCTAGGTATACCGATTTTATTTTATCATGCTTAAATATTAATATGTTCCTATATGTAACATGGTTCGTCGAGTGGACAATCGAGTCTCTGGCATTACGGTGTTCGTAATCGTGACTATCCGTAGACAAACACCAGTCTACTTAGTGTCAACTGTTAGTTTTACTTGTAAACTCTAAGTAAGTAAATACGTAGTACGTCCTGGCATTTGTATACGGCACCATCGCAGTCTAGCCCGTAGAATGCAAATCTTCGCTGGACGATTGATGTCTATAAAATACACTGTGAACCATAAAATAGGTGGCAGTACATTTGTAATCGTAACTCTGGAAAATCTTGATGGATTTTTTTACATATATGAAAACAGGAATAAACACTCTCTGTAAATAAGCTGTTTACTTTTATTCATGGCGAAAATATGACGTTATTGTCATGTAAACTCAAGTAAATTACTGGTAAATATTTAAAACTGATACTGAAGAAGACACAATTTTGATTTGAAACTTATGGGAATGAAAAGGCTACGGTACTTGGCGACTGATTCGGGAATTTTCTGATAAGAACTGGAAACGAAGAAGAATAAAAAAATTGCCAAGAAAGGTGCACAAATCTAGTTTACTTGATCTTCTTACGGGAAGTGGCAGACCACGCACATCCCGCAGCTGTGTGTCAGAGTAAGTAAGTAAGTAAGTAAATGTCGACTCATATATAGCGATTAGGTAAACATCTGTAATGCGCTAACGCTTCGAATGTACGGCGAACAGATACGTCTTCTGTCCCCATGAATTGTTCGAAGTCAACAGCTGGATCCCGTAGATGACCAGGCAGTGAATTCCAGGCTGTTGGTCCAGCGACAGAAATGCACGGGTCCCAAATGTACTAAGGCGAACTCGTGGAACTGATAATTGATCACATCTGGAATATCGCGGACAACGCGTGATACTGTTTATGATCACTGTCACGTTTATTGGGTTTGTATGTAGGCGCACCGGGTTTTCCTGGATCACCCGGATCATCTGGAGCTCCTGGAGCGCCTGGTGGTCCAGGAGTGGCTGGCCCGATAGGCTTTCCAGGCGCACCGGGACCATTTGGATTCACCGGACAACCGGGAGCTCAAGGAGTGCGAGGTACGAGTGCATTTATTACTATGGGATGAGGGGTTCGGAACATTCGACTCCAAACTTATCCTATTTTATGTCCACTCATTGGATCCGAACAAAAATGTTGAGAAAATTTTTGTCATCCCTGAAGGATTAATCACCCATAATGCAACCGACGTAGCGAACATATTATCATACTGGAGGAACTGAAAGGGATATCTACAAGCTGCTTCTTCTTCTTTTTCTTCCCGTCCACCTTCAATCGTGATTTCAGACGATGGCATTGTACGAGTGTTTTCAACAGTTTCTTGTGGCAACCCTTTGGATGAATCGAAATTACAGTATCTTTGTTCCAGGTCTTTCTTCTCAATTAAATAATAATTAAAAGAAATTTTGTCCACATTTCGAGAAACTGCTTTGTAACTCTGTATAAATCGTTAGTCAGGGCTCATTTAGAATATGCCAACAGCGTATGGTATTCAAAGAAATAAAGCAGATGTTGACAAATTGGAGTGAGTACAAAAGACGGCCACTAAGTTTATTCCGGAGCTATTTCATAATCCATACAGGGAAAGGTTAAAATTCTTATATTTACCAACACTGAAGTACAGGCGATATCTCGGCGGATATGATCGAACTGTTTAACATAATGAAGGGAATATATGACTCAACTTGTGTTCCTCATGTAGATTTCATGGAATTATCAGCGAATTTAATTAGGACTAGGGGTAACAGTTTCAAACTTATTAAAAATCACTGTCACTATGATTTAAGAAAATTCAACTTTGCTAACCGGGTAATCCACACATGGAATAGTCTGTCTAATCATATTGTTTCTGCCGATACTGTTAACACTTTGAAAACCCATTTAGACAATTTTTGGTCTAATCAAGAAGTAGCGCCTATACTGTATGATTACAAAGCAGATCTCCATGGTGTCGGGAACCGTAGTACTATAATGTAGCTATTCTGTGTGTCACATAGTCGTATTTTAGTGGTATTTCTCGGATATAGAGGCCCTTGAGGCCGCTTCTCTTTTATCCATGTGATGATGATGATGATGATGATCATGAAATCATCCTGAGTTTTGCCTATCTTTATTAGTGAATGTTTACTTTATAGACAAGAAGCTCCGCTACTGCGAAGAGCACAGCGCGTCCGTCGTGCTTAGTTGGTGTAGGCTACTTTATGAAAAC
>Ga0209562_1000841_pt1 | contig 11084 bp, 15 predicted proteins | sample WorMetvacBELIZE2_FD_187399 | JGI IMG/M metagenome (GOLD analysis project Ga0209562, IMG submission 187399) | Marine gutless worms symbiont microbial communities from Max Planck institute for Marine Microbiology, Germany - Olavius vacuus BELIZE.2... | ecosystem: Host-associated > Annelida >...
AAGAAAAAGGCTGCGGTCAACAAGGAGAAAAAAACGAAAAAGACCACCGCCAAGTAAAAATCGACGTATTTATTGCAAAACTGGTAGGCCCGGAGAGGCTCGAACTCTCGACCAACGGATTAAAAGTATAATTTGTAGATATTGTATAGCTTGAAACGACCGTATACGGTTCGTTATGTTTACACCAGATGCTATCTTTAGCCTGGTTTGGTCAAAAAATTCCCCACCAATTTTCGATGCTCGGCTGCTGCTTCTAGTAGTCACTATTGAGCATTATCAGCGTCGCTGATCAGGTGCGTTTTTCCTTTTTTCTCGCTCATCAACAAGCACCGCAAGGAAGCACTTTTAATATGTTCTCCAATGTAGGGGGGCATATCAATAACAGTGTCACAAATGTACCAATTTCTAAAATACTATTGTTTTCATAGAGATATACAGCATTATGAGTGTCACAAAAACGTAACATAACTGTCACATTGTTACATTTTCAAGTGTCACAAAATTAATTTTGTATCTATTTGATATAGCTGGATAGTTTTTTTTGTGACATTTATTGTTACAGCTTGGTACACTTGTTGTGTAACAAAAGTATTATTCATATTCAAAGCCTTAGATAGTCAAACAGCGCTTTGGTACGTTTGTGACGCTTTTTCGCACATCCCTGTACATATATAGACAAAAGTTTGCTTTGTACGCCAATGCTTGCTTTTTTCGTTATATGCGCTATGATTTTGACGTTGAGTTTTATGGATGCTTATGCGCCAAATCCACACATACCGGTATAGATGTCCGCATTGCAACACGATTGGTTCAGTTGGATCGACCCGAACCCTCGGTAAGGGATACAGCGAAATCTACGTATCGTGTCGTGTATGTGGTTGTGCCTGGAAACTGGGTGTCGAGGTGCTGAGGATCATCCATCAGCCCTTTACCGATGAACAGGGTGACTTTATCGTGGCAGGAGATTTGGCGCCGGAGCGGGATCAAGCGCCCACGCTGGCGCCTCAAACTGAACAATCTCCTCCTGCGCCCAGTCGTTAACTGCTTGCAGCTTTTCCTGCAAGGGCAAAATTTCCAGCTGGTAGAACACGCGCATGGCCTCATCGGCGCTGCCAAAGCCGCCGGCGTTTTCCGGCACCAGTCCAATGAGCTGCGGCGGCACGCGATGCGCCGCCAGCACATCGTCGCGGCTGACATTCTTGATGCGCAAAAACTCGTCCTTGGCTGCCGCTTCGCCGGTATGAATGAGCTGGATGCCATCCTTTTTGCCGTCGGGTGAATAAAGCAGCAAGTTTCTGAAGTTGCCCGGCCCTTTTGATTCCTGCATTTTTTTCTTGAGCATCTCTATATCTGTCGTCTTTTGTAGCGGGTCGTTGATGTAAAGAATGAATCCGGCATGCGTGCCGTTGACATAGTAGCGTCGGCGAAACAGTGTTGCCGCCTCGTTGAGCCAGGCAGCTTGAAGCGAAGAAAGGTAGTCCGGCGTACCGTAAATATTCTGCGCCACGTCCGATTCCTGCAAATGGCAGATCGCCCATGCCGGGTAAGGCTCGCCGCGCGCAGAAAAACCGTATGGCGAAAACGGGTCGTTAGGCAAATGCCAGTAAATGTCCGGGTCCGTACCAACGCGAGTGAATCTCGCCATCGCTCTTTTGATGCTTATAATGCCGCCCTTGCGATTTTTGATGCCTTGCAGGAAGGCGTTGCCAAAAGTCAGATAATCAAACACGGCGCCGCTGAATTCCTGCTTGGCGAGCTTGTTGTGCGGCCGCAGAAAACGCGTCAGCAGGTTGCGCTTCAGGGCGATGGCGCTGCCGTGATGCGGGCTGGTGCGCAGCGTTTTGGCCAGACCATCCCACGACACCGGCGGTTCGAAATAATCATGTACGCGGCATACGCATAGGTAGTCAAACAAAGTCTGGTTCAGCGCCGGCTCTGGGTCGCCGAAGGTAAAAACCTCAACGCCCTGTGGCGTGGATGGCTGCGCCTCGTTGGCTGGCGCGTCTGGCATTCTGCGTCTGTTTCTCGTCCTCGTTCTCGTTCTGGCCATTTTGATTCCTTAATCAGATAACAACATATATGATTGCTGCCCTTGCACGCTGCTGGCGATCTCTCTCAACGGCAGGTTATCCAGCGAATGCATCAGGCCCCAGGCAAGGTCGGCGTGACCAATCGTGTCACTGCGGACCGCGTCAAAAGTCACGGCGTTGCCGCTTGGCGTCGTCGTGCGCCGGATCGCCAGAAAGGCGCGCACCATGTCGTTCCAGCCGCTGTCCCACTGCATGCGCCGGCTACGTATCAGCTCCTTGGCGCGTAGCACCAGGCGGGTTTTCACCTCAGGGCTGTAATTGATCTGTACCACCGCCGGATAAAAATTGCGCACCAGGTCAAAGACACCTCGGCCAATGCCGGTGGTGTCGATGCCGATAAATTCGACGTTGTAGCGCTCGGTTATTTTGCGGATTGACTCGGCCTGGGCGCTGAAATCGGTGTTTTTCCACTCGTGTTTTTCCAGCGCTCGGTATGGCGCACCCGGAACAGACGGCGGCGCCGTCACGATCAGCGCGGCGTTATCACGCGTGCGGCTGGGGTCGTAACCGATCCAGACTGGTTTGTCACCGAAGGGCCGCTGTGCGCTGCGGGTAAAATCCTTCCACGCCAACAGGCTATCGACGCCGCAATGGCTCAGTTCCTCGAAATTAAAGAAGCTCGCTGCATCGTCGATAAATTCACACATCAACAGATTGGCAAATTCTTCCTCGCTGTATTCTTCACGCAGCTCGTCAATATTAAACAAATCGCAGCCGCTAGCGATGGCGTCTTCGATATTAACCACCTGCCGCCACTGCCTGTCTTCACATAGCCGCCCTGCACTAAGCGCCTGGTGCGACACATCCAGTTCCGGCGCATCGGTCTTGCTCCGTTTCTTTGCCGCCCAGAAGGCATAGGCCTCGTGCGTGATTGAGGATGGCGTGCTGAAATAAGTCTGGCGCCAGCGTTTGTGCATCGCCATACCACTGGCGACCTTGCGGAATTCGGTAAATCTGGGGATCCAGAAATACTCGTCCATATAAATATGGCCGTGATAGCTTTGTGCGGTGCGGCTGTTGGTCGACAAAAAATGTAACTCGGTGCCGTCGGCAAGAATGATCGGGTTGCCCTTGAGCTCGATGTCCGCCGCTTCCCGCGCAAACTGGACGATATAGTTGCGAAACACCTCCGACTGCGCGCGGCTGGCTGAGAGAAATATCTGGTTGCCGCCGCCTGTTGCTGCATCGACCAACGCCTCGCGAGAGAAATACCAGGTCGCGCCGATCTGGCGGCTCTTCAATATGTTGCGGATCCGGTTTGCCTTAGCGTCAAACCAATGCAACTGATGGCCGTAAAGCGATTGCCTGAATGTGTCCTTCAGCTTCTCCGCCGCCTCGGCGTTGATCTCGTTCTTCGGCGCGCGTTTGCTGACATGGTTGCCGGCGCGCCTTTCATTCAGGTGCGATTCCTTGCCGGTGACGCTGTAGCGCTCAATGCGGCTCAAGCGCTCGAGCTGCCGCATCAGCGCATCAATCTCTTTGAAATGAGCGTTGGATTTGTGCTCCATGTTTATCAGCAGCCCGAGGCGGAAATCGAGATGGCAGCCGATTCTATCGCTCGTCGGCGCCACGTTCCACCGGTCTCGCGCCTTCCAGCTCGCAACCGTTGACTTGGGCTGGTTCAGCAACTTGGCAATTTCAGCGCAGGAATAGCCGAGCCAGCCATAACGACGCGCAAGCCAGCGCGGGCTGTATTCGGCTTTTGTGCAATCGACGCTTAACTCCATGTTGATATTTTGCGGACACACTCCCGACGCGGGGACACAAATAATTTTGTAGCGCCAACCTACAAAAATTTACCTATTGCTCAATGGCGGCGCTATCCATACGCTAACGCTGAAGAATTGACCGGAAACGAATCGACTGGAGAAGCAAATGCCTGCAAGCAAATGGTTTCGTGTCGCCACCGAAGGCGCCACCACAGACGGGCGCAAGATCTCGCGTGACTGGCTCACGCAAATAGCCAATAATTTTAACCGCGAAAAATACGGCGCTCGCATGTGGATCGAACATATGCGCAGCATGAGCCCGGACGGCACGTTCAAGGCAATGGGCGACGTCATCGAGGTCAAGGCCGAAGAAGTCGACGGCAAGTTGACGCTGTTTGCCAAGCTCGATCCGACCGAGGAGATGCGCGAATACAATCGCAACCGGCAGAAGGTCTACACCAGTTGCGAGATCGATCTCGACTTTGCCGGCAGCGGCGAGGCCAATCTGGTCGGCCTCGGTGTTACCGACAGCCCCGCCAGCCTGGGGACGGACATGCTGACATTTTCGTCGCAGGCGTCGGCCAATCCGCTGGCCAACCGCAAGCAGCGGCCGGAAAATATATTCACGGCAGCATTGGAAACAAATTTCGAGTTTGAAGAAACCAACCCGCCCGGCGCCGCTAACCTGTTTGCCAGCACGCTCGACAGGCTTGAAGGCCTGGCGCGGCAATTCAACCAGCTTATTTCCGCCCAGGCATCCAAGACAAAGGAGTCTGCACAGCCGCAACCGCCGCAATTGAATGCGATTGAAGAACTCGCCAGGAGTTTATCCGGCTTTGCTGCTGATTTCCGCCGTGAAGCCGAAACCATCGCCAACAAGCTCAACAGCACCGACAGCGACATTACCGAGCTGAAAACCCGCACCAACAAAATCGGTACCGAGCTCGGCAACCTTAACACCCTTCTCGAAACGACCGAGGCTAAAGATCAGCGCCACCACCGCAACACGGGTAGCAGCGCGGTCAGTACCGACTGTTAGCGAGCAACCCGACAGGAGCAATTACCGGAGTACACCATGCGCAATTCAACCCGCCTAGCATTCAACGCCTATATGGCGCAGCTCGCCACGCTCAACGGCGTGCCCTCCGCAACTGAAAAATTCGCCGTCGAACCCAGCGTGCAGCAAACGCTGGAAGACCGCATCCAGGAATCGAGCGAATTTCTCGGCATGGTCAATAACATCGGCGTCACCGAACAGAAAGGCGAAAAGCTGGGTTTGGGCATCGGTGGTCCCATCGCCGGCACGACCGACACCGACTCGCAGGATCGCGTTACCAACGATCCGACGACGCTGGACGACCAGGGCTATGAGTGCTCGCAGACCAATTTCGATACGCACATCAAATACGCCAAGCTCGACGCCTGGGCAAAATTCGGTGATTTCCAGACGCGCATTCGCGATCAGATCGTTCGCCGTCAGGGCCTGGACATTATCTGCATCGGCTTCAACGGCGTCAGCCGCGCCGCCACCTCGAACAAGGTTGCCAACCCGCTGATGCAGGATGTCAATATAGGCTGGCTTGAAAAATACCGTTCGCATAATGGCGGCGCTCGCGTCATGGATGAAGGCGCTGCCGCCGGCAAGGTAACTATCGGCGCTTCGGGCAAGGATTATGTCAATATTGACGCCCTCGTCTTCGACGCGGTCAACTCGTTAATCGAACCTTGGTACCGCGAAGACACGAATCTGCGCGTCATTCTCGGGCGCGACCTGCTGGCGGACAAGTATTTCCCGCTAATCAACAGCGCCTTGCCGCCGACCGAAGTTATGGCGGCTGACATGATTATCAGCCAGAAGCGCGTCGGTGGTTTGCCGGCCGTGCGCGTGCCCTATTTCCCCACGGGCGCCCTGATGGTGACCCGCCTCGACAATCTGTCGCGCTACTACCAGGAAGGCGCCAGACGCCGTACGGTCATGGACAACGCCAAGCGCGACCGCATCGAGAATTACGAATCAAGCAACGACGCCTATGTCATCGAAGATTATGGCTGTGGTTGCGTCGTCGAAAACATCGTCTTCGAGTAACCCACATGAACAGCCCGGCGCGCAAACATTACACAAGCAAACTGGCGCAGACACAGGCTGACGCCAGCGCCCAGTCGGCGCAAGAAAGCCGCAGCGAATACGAGCGCATGCTGCTATTGCTCGACACGCATCAGCAGCAACTCTCGCAGATCCAGAGCGTCAAGCGCAAAATTGCCGCCAAGGCCACCTTGTTGCCGGAATATGAAGCCTATCTGGACGGCGTCGTCACCGCTGAACAATCGGCGCAGGATAACGTTCTCACCACGCTGATGGTCTGGCATATGGATTGCGGCAACCTCGCGCGCGCCCTGCAGCTCGCCGAATGCGCACTGTTAAATGACATGGTCATGCCGGAGCGCTACAAGCGCACCATCGGCTGCGTCGTCGCCGAGCAGGCGGCGGAATGCGAAGTCAGCGAAGCGGATCAGCCGCAGCGCTTGCACTTGTTGCAAAAGGCCATGACGCTGACCAAAGATCAGGACATGCCGGACGAAGTGCGCGCCAAGTTGCACAAGGCCAGCGGCCAGGCCCACGAGCAAGCTGGTGACCCGGGCGAGGCGCTGGCCTCGCTTGAGAGCGCCCTGGCATTACACAGCGGCGTCGGCGTCAAGAAAGACATTGAACGGCTGCGTCGACAGATCAAACAGCAGCAGGACAGCAATAAACCTGCGGTTTAACCGAGTGCCCATCGCACCCGGGGCGGCCCTGTTAATAGTCAGGCATAGCCTCGGTTATTAACGGAATCACCGCCCTACTTAATCTAATGACCCTGATCGCCACCGGTGACGGCAACGAAAACACCGATCAACCCATTGCCAACGCCGCATTCTTTGCCGATACCATCAAACTGGTCGAATACCGCGATGCCAGCCGCATTGACCGCACCGCCCAGGACGATCAGGCCATCGAAGCGCTCAAAAGCGCCATTGTGCAGATCAATCAACAACTGGCCGAGAGTATCAACGCGTGGGTCGCCGCAGGCCATGCCACCATTGACGATCTACCAGCACCGCTACACATGCCCGCAGGCTACTACAAGGAACGCTACCGCCAGGCCATTTACAACGCTGCCGACGCCTTGCTCGCTGAGAATTTCCGCGATTTTGACAGTACAGGCGAAGGTCATGGCCGCGCCGACGCCATGCAGGAGCGCATTGATTCCTATCGCAGAGAATCAAATTATGCTGTTGCGGATCTGTTGTCGCGCCCTCGGGTTCGTGTGGGTTTGTTGTAATGGTCAAGATCATTAGCAAGGAAGGCGACATGATAGATGCTATAATCTGCGCTTATTTTCAAACAAGTTCCCCCGGACCGCGCACTACAGCGCGTGTCCTTGCCGCCAATCCCGAGCTGTGTCTGCAACCTGCTAGACTACCAGCGGGGGTTGGCATCTTTTTACCCGATGATCTAAACGAGACTGCCGATGATGGCAGCGTCAAGCTCTGGGATTAGGATGAGCAAGATCGAGCTCATCCGCAACACCGTACTCGCCGCCGACGAGATTGAGGCCGACCAGCTCATCACGTTGATCTCGGACGGCAAGATCGTCACCACGGCAACGTCGGTGACCTATAAAGCCAAGGCTATCGTCGCTATCATTGAATGGAAAGGCGATATTCACAAGATCGCCTGGGCGCTCGGTGAATATCTGCGTAATCACGAGCCGGATCAGCCCAGGGACGCGCTTGAATTCGAAACCGAGATCATCTCCCATCCGTTGGTGGACGTTACTTTCACCCTGCCCTTTACCGAGCGCGTCGTCGTCGAAGGCAGCGGTGACACCGTCGAGGCAGAGACCTGCACCAAGCCGATCACCGATCCGGCAGACCTCGATCTGTTAGGCAGTCCCACCAGTGGCGGAGATAACTGACGAGCTCACGCCGGCGCTGCGCACTCTGATGCGCAGCCTGTCACCGCAGGGTCGCACTCGATTGCTGCGCACCGTTGCCCGCAAGATGCGCAAAAGCAATGCCGAACGCATCAAGAAGAATGTCGAGCCGGATGGCGGCAGGATGGAGCCAAGGAAACGTGGCAGGGAACGCATGTTCCGGAGGTTGCACCGAGTAAGGTATTTGAAGGCCAGGGTTACTGGTTCAGAGTCCAGCGTTGGCTGGCGAGGCAGAGTCGGTCGCATAGCCGCGACGCATCATTTTAACTTGGTCGTGGAAGCAAAAGGCCGTCGTTATCGAATGCCCCGCCGCGAACTGTTGGGCATCAGCAGGAAGGACGAGTATTTGATACTGGATGCGATTGAGTCGGAACTGTTGAGTGATTAACAGGGTAAGCTATGAGCTTGAAACCAAGGGCATTACAAACACGGTTAATCGTGTTAAATCTTGGCTTGCTATTTTGACGCAAGGCTTTATAAAGCCCCTCTCTTGCCAAGCCAGTCTGTTTTGCAACACCATCCATCCCCCCCCGTTTTTTTGCAATTACGCCAAGCGCGTACGCAAGTTCAGAGGGATCATTTTCCTCAATAACAATTGTCAGGTATTCTGCAATAGCCTCGTCACTATCAAGATGATCCGCAATGTCAAACGGAATTAATTGTTGCTTGTTCATAAATTAACCCTCCAAAGTTTCAGCCAGTTTTTTGGCTTTGATAATATCTCGCTGCTGAGTCGACTTATCGCCACCAGCTAACATTACAATCAAAATTTCTTCCCGGATGGTGTAATACATCCGCCAGCCAGGGCCAAAATATTCACGCATTTCATAAATACCATCACCCACATGCTTTACATCGCCCAGATTTCCCCGGGCGGCCCTGTCAAGCCGAACTGCCAATCGGCGACGTGTCATGCCATTACGCAAATTCTTGAGCCAGCTATCAAACTCAGCAGTTTGAACAATTTGATACATAAATAGATTGTAATCGTTCGATTACAATCTATCAAGGCAAGACACGATAGCTACCTTAATTACCAGGCATAACGATTAACGTTGACAACCGCAGCCAGCCTGCGGCACACTATAGATACCAAGTGAAACAAAGCTTGGTCGGGTGTCCAAGCCCGGATGTAAGAGGCGCATACCAAAGCCGCGCCAATCATAAAACGCGGCTTTTTTATTGCGCAGCATGGCAGATTTATGGGCGGCCATGCGGGAGGCGAAAGCCTGCCGGCACCTCTTACCCGGTCTTGGAACCCGTATGGTCTGCCCTCCCTGTTTCCAAGCAGGGAAAGCGAGAAGACAAACCGCACGTAAGAGGAAATTGCCATGACAAGTCAATCCAGAAAGCCGCACACTGCAGCTGATATAGGCATAAAACCCACAGCCAACGCCGAAATCCTGCCATCAAAGCCACCGGAACTACCTGACAGCATCAACAGTCTTGACGCAATTTTCAAGCAGGTTCTTGATGATATCCGTCAGACCGACAACATTGAGCAGTTTAATAAGTTAAGAACAGAAACGATTGCCAAAATGCCGCGTGAATTGGTCATGCTGCTCAATCCGCTCATTTGTTACAGCGCTGACGAATCAATCACAAACGCTGCCGACATGGCTTTTGATCTTGGCATCCTTACCGAAATGATGGTCAAGGCGGATAATCTGGACGAAACAAAATCATTCTGGATGTGGCACGAAGTTGTCACTTTCGCGCTCAATTACGAGGCGTCAAGGCTTAGATGCGTGCAATCATGATCTGTTTTGATGCAAATCTATGCCCCAAACCCGGGGCATAGGTGGCGATTTTGGGCTTAAATTGGGGTGGTATGACCACAACTGAGCTTCAGTTATGGTCAACATGACCATAACTGAAATAAATAGATGTTTGTTGAAAATAGAACTGTGCGCAGCAAGCTTTTGCGGGGTAAGCAAATCCGCTGCTGGATCTTTGCGTGAAGAGGAGCTGTTGAGGTGATTTATCTCTGCTGATATTTTGTAACACCTAGCTACAAAAATTTGCATCTGCCTATCAGCGGGCATAGCGCCGACAATTGTGGGATGCAACCCACCCGCGCTGATTTCAACCAGGCCGACCTACACCGAGCTTTCAACGCCATGCTGGCGCTGGGCACTCTCGCCGAGATCAAACACGACGCGCAGCCACCGTTGGCGCGTGTGCGCATAGGCGATCTGCATACCGATTACCTGCCGCTGCCCGCCGACATTGGTAAAAATTACCGCCGTTGGCGTCCCTACCGCCAGCAAACTCAATGTCTGATTGCAGCGCCGTGTGGCGATCTGTCACAAGCGATCATCGTCGCTGTTTATCATTCCGCCGATGTGCCAGCGCCGGACACAGATCCAGATGCTGACGTGCTGCTCTATGAAGACGGAACGCGCATCGAACACAAGCCGGGTGCATTGAGCATTACGACGCCTTGCACGGTCAGCGTCAACACCGATGTGGATGTCGAAATCCACGCACAAGGCGCCGTTACCCATACCGGCGGCGGCAACGCCGCCAAGGGCATTGTGCAAGGCGATTGCATCTGCATGTTGACCGGCAAGCCGCATCCGATGGTTTCCGCCACCGTTGAGGCCAGCCAATGAGTTTAAACGCGCAATCCATGGCCAATAAGATCCGCGCGCATATGGACGCAGCGGCAAGCGCGCAAACAACTGACGCCGCCAATGCCGCTGCTCAGGCCGATGATGCTTTGGTTGCAATGTGTCAAGGCATCATTGATGAATTTGTCGAGAACGCCGTCATCATCAATGTAATGGCTGGTGGCGATACCGGAAAAGTGACATGAGCCGGGCGCCGGATTTTTTCGGACTGGATCGGCGTGGCGGCAAATCAATCGCCGGTCTGGGCCATTTGCAGCAGTCGGTCGAAGACATTCTGACCACCCGTAAGGGCACACGTGTCGAGCGCCGCGAATATGGCAGCCGCTTGCCGGACTATATAGATCATCCGATGAATGACCATCTGGCGAGCCTTGTCTATGCCGAGGCGGCCACCAACCTGATGGTCTGGGAGCCACGCCTGCGCCTGTCGCGTGTGCGATTCCTGCAATCGTCGCATGGCGTCCAGGGCCGGCAGGCGTTAGAGATACGCGGCGAAGTCAACGGCGAAGACATCAATCTGAAGGCGTTTCTATGAACGCTGCTATGAACGTACTAGGATTTACGCCCCATTCCCTCGGCGATAAAGGTGTTCACCAATGTGTTGAGCGACACACCTTCGTTCCGAGCACGCCGCGCCAGCTTGCCATGCAATGTTTTAGGGATACGGGTATTGAAACG
>Ga0209562_1000842_pt1 | contig 11078 bp, 11 predicted proteins | sample WorMetvacBELIZE2_FD_187399 | JGI IMG/M metagenome (GOLD analysis project Ga0209562, IMG submission 187399) | Marine gutless worms symbiont microbial communities from Max Planck institute for Marine Microbiology, Germany - Olavius vacuus BELIZE.2... | ecosystem: Host-associated > Annelida >...
GAATCCAGATATATGAATTTTAATATGAATTTTTATAAAGTTTATTCAACACTGCGAGAGAAGAAGTTGGCTCATATCTCTGGAAAACTGATCGGACCTTCGTGAAAATTTTATCACAGATGTATCTTTCGACAAGGAAGTCCCATTAAATTCTGGAAGTCATCCAGCTCCACACCTAACTGGAGTCGCCTTGATGGAAGTCTGCACTCTCTGAGTGCTCCTGTTATAATAATTATTATTCATAAGTGGAACAAAATTTACTTCTTCACTTTCTTCTTCAGAGTCTGACAGAGATTCATTGCTCTCGACCTCGGCAGCTGATCTGACACACGCACACACACACAAATAAACATATAGTTGAGTTGTGACAACAGTCACTGCAGGTAGCACATCACAGCAACTGATCACAGAAACATCGAAATATTGTTGACATGTGTCACACCGGTGCCGTGCAATGTACAAGTGACGTCTCCTCTCTGATGCTGCTTTTTGACAGAACGTGGTGAGACTACAATGAAACTAAAAGTGTGGACTTAAATAAATGTAAACAATACACTGTGAATTAACCATTGGCTTAACAGCCATGGATATCCTTAAGTTTAGGATCAGGTTAGGACCACAGTGATGAGTACTGAATGCATGAGTATTGAAAAATAATACGTTGTGAGTGTGGTTGTCATTATTTTACTCACGTTAACAACATCAGAACTGCAGGATGAAAAACAAAGATCAGAAGCCTGAAGCCACAGGTCCCAAGAGCCAAGCCAAGATCACAAGATCAGCTTCAACATCATAGCTCTGTTTAGCAGCTGCATAGGCTTTGACAAGCAGTGTTACAGCTAACAAAACTAAAGCCTTAGAAACACTGCATTAACATAGTGCCCATCTTCATCAATCATAGAAATTTAACAATGCTAATAGTATTTATCACTGATTTCATATTTGTTGTAACTAACATCGTATGCTGCATAAGAATTACTGATGAACATTTCAGAGAAATGCAACTGACTGTTCTTTAGAGAACTCAGACAATGTTCCAGATGGTTTGCTTTCAGTGATTTGTTTTGAGAATTTCTCATCAGATGCGACCTCCGAAACAGTCTCCTCTGCAAGTAGCAACAACAAACTGTCAGATACGGAAAAACTACATCCAAAGACAGCTGCATTGACATGACAACATGATCTAACACCATCACTGATCTGCACCTTTCACAGTATTGCAGACGTACAATGCAACCAGTTTTGTAGACATATACAAGAAATATTAATCAATTAATATAAATTAATGTTAATATTGCAATCAACTAATATTTTGCATATTTCTGTAAAGTCCTGTATTTGGCTATTGTTGAACATATGTGTACACTGCATGTAAGAAAACCTTTTAAAATTATTGGAACACAATAAACTGCACTAATGTTCAAGGAAAAACAGAACCAGCCAACCTATAACATTTGAACTGGCTTTCTGCGATGCTTCCTTCAGCTTTCTTTTCATTTCTATCTTACTCACACGATCTCGAGCTCGCTCGTCCATCCATTCCTAGCAAGCACAGCAACAATACTTTTGTCTTATCGTTGTAAGCACAGACAACATACAGTATTATCATGCAGCCTGAATGCAAATTAACAAAGACTGAGGATGAGAAATTCAATTTCATAAATTTCAATGTTTATGATTTACATTAAACCATAATGTTCTGGAGGATCATGCATAAGCCTGAGTGAAAAGATGTGACTTCAAACTATCTCGAAACATACTTTAGACGGAGCTATATGCAACACATGCATCCATGTTAACTGCAATGCACTCAATTAGTCATTCAATTTGCACTTTATCAGTCTGTTATCACCGTATTCTATTTCAGCAAAGCCAAGTAGCTCGATGTTGAATGGACTCATCTAGTACAACTCCAACTGAGCCAAAATGAGACTAAAAATAATTATAATATGCTACAAAATGTATGTTCTGGTAGTCTATATTAAAAAAAGTACGTTATCAGGAAGACAAAGATTACCTTAGGAGTGACTGAAAACAAGAATCTCTTATACAGCTGATATTCCTTCAGAGTATCTTCATATTTCGATATTTCACTCTTGATGGCCATAATCTGAGCATTTATCCGTTTTATCTCAGCCACTTTCTCCAGTTTGGCCTTGGTCTCAGCTTCAGCCCTGCAATTAGCACAACACGTTACGTTAACAGTCTCACACAAACACAACAACTGCCAACAGCAGTTCGCATCTAATAACTAGACTGATGCACTGCACTACCATTGTGTTGCTGTACAATTTATACTAGTTTTAACAGAAACTTGTTATGTGTCATGATTCAGTCCCATCACTCTGAATGACTGAACTGCAGGGTGGGCGTCGCTGTTGGAATAGCAGCTATGCTGGTAGATGGTCTGTGACAGGCAGATGACATTGCGAACATTGTAAGAGACGTACATCATGCAACTCAGCACTGAATGAACAATTAAACGTTTAAAAAAGTATATCTTTTACTAAACAGCTTGCACGTCATCATCTGGTTGTGGTTGTGACACTATGCCATGTCGCTAATGTGAGAAAAGAGATACAATTAACTCTATGTATTCACGATAACAGCAGCAGGTCACCTCAAGAGTGTATAGGAAGCAAAGATGAGGAGAATTCAACTAGAGAAACACATCATATGAGCTTACACTTTAATTGCTTCACTTGCATTGCGATCATTTTCTTTCAAGAACTCATCAAACAATGCAGCATCCTCCTCCAAGTACTGTTCAGCTAATTCCAACTTCTTCTCTTCTGCCTGAGCAATCTCCTCCAGCTTTCTCATTTCATCTCGTTTCACACCAAGTGAATACTGTTACACACAGGCACAGTACAGTTTATAGTGAGAATTGAATTTGCAAGATTTGTATTCAAAAACTGACACAAGCTAACTTACAGTAGTCTGACAAATGACATCAAAAAAATATTAAGCTAAAGTGATAAAAATTTAAAAAACGAGTGAGCAGAACAAAATCCAAAAACAGTTGTAGAGTTCGTGAAATCAGAGTGATCTCCAATGTAAGAACAGTGTCTGCTGTCACAGAAGCAGACATACGACATATTACAAGGCATCATAATCTAACCACGTCATAAAATCTAACTTTGTCATACTAACCAACATCCCATTGTGAAAAAATTACTCACTGCATTCATGAGTTACACTGTTAACAATAGAGGCTGACCGAATTTCGTTTTTGTTTTCGTTTTCGGCCCGAAAAATTACGATTTTTCGGTTTTTGGCCTTTTATTTTTCGGCCGAAAATCGTTGATGTATTTTCGGATTTATGTTATTTTTCGGCCTAATAATCCCCGAAAACTTCCGTAAAATGCATTGAGCTGATGGACAAATGAAGTTTTGGAATCTAAGCACTTCGCGGCTGCGGCTTCAACAAGCTTGCATGCAGCGTGACTGACCGTTTATTATCAGCAGGTGGCCCGTGGGACGGCAATCGCACGGCGCAGATTATACAGCCTTGATTATGCAGCAAGCGAACAAGTTGTAAAATCTCGCCACTTTGAACTGAGCCCCGATGCCAACCGCCGCGTCCGCAGCCATTGTCCAGACAATGAAACTCACTCAACTCTAGCCAACAAGTGTTGCCAGAGAGCAGCTATTTAGTGGGAGTGCTGCCGGACAGATCTACTCTGATCGTCGTTGTAGTCTGCTAGGAGAGAACGCTGAGAAGCTACTGTTCCTTGCGTATAACATTCGATTGTTTAACTACGACTACTAGCAGACTCATGTGATATCTGTAATGAAGATTGACCACAACGTCCGAAGTTTTTTATGTTCGTTTCATGCATAACTGTGTAGCATACACTGATTTAGATAAAATTATGAGTGATATAAGAAAATGTGCGCCTTTTGAATTTTTTTGTTTTATTCTTCGTTTTTGGCCGAAAATGGGTTGTATTTTTATTTTTCGTTTATTTTTCGGCCGAAAAACAAAATTCCACATTCGGCTGTTTTATTTTTCGGCCAAATAAGAAAAAATCATTTTCGGTCGTCCTCTAGTTAACATACAGGTAAAATCGCCTAAAACTAATTACAATGCCCAGTGTCTCCATGCAGACCATGCAATGTTGATGTGGAATATTATGACTTGACTTGACTTGATTCATCCCACGTCCACGTGAACGTATTGGGCCACACTCCGACGCCATTATAATAACAATAAATGCTACAAAATTAGCAAACTGTTTGGAAACCAAGTCTTAGAAACAGGAAAGTAAAATCAGTCACATCGGCTTCTGCTCACCTTCTGCACAGAAGAAGAGAAAAATCTCTATGTGATGATGATGATGTGTAAGTATTTAATGTGCACTTAAAAGCTGACTGGAAGCCAGCTTAGCCTAAGACACAAATGGAATAGGAGAAATGGAATAAATAAACACACAGAGTATCACATAAGCTGTAATGCTACCACACTGCTCAACTGCCGCTGAACAATATAATTTGGAAGACTATTAACGGAAATTGATACCTGAACAAGAAACATTTCACGTTTCTTGCTAATATATTCATCGAGTGGTTCGCGGTCAGAATGCCGGTCTACAACCAAAGACAGATAATAATAATAATAATAATAATCCGATTTGTAAAGCGCCAGAATGTCAAAAGACTTCCGTGGCGTGTCACAATTCATCCATTTATTTATTATACCGTTTAGCAATGCAAGAAATGTAGTCTTTAATTATTACTATTATTACTAAAATATAACTACGATGCAGCAGGGGTGCTTTACACAGTTGGAGTGGACTATGTGTCAACGATGTTGATGTATTGATAGGAAGATGGCAATTGACACAGACAGTTAACACAGTGGTCACTGAAGCTTGCGCTGTACAACAATGTCTTCAGCTTTCACGCTATTTACCAGTGATGTATGTGATGCACAGAAGAGGTCTGCACTTGCTGAAATTTTACCAGCCAACCTGATAAAACTTCGACCCGGCCTGTTTTTCCTTCTACTATTTTGCACTCGGCCCAGTCCGTTAATACGTAGGCCCGACCTGGCTCGGTACAGGCCCGGTAGCCACCTGAATGGTTAGTGTAATAATAAAAGAAAGCAAAAATGCATGTCTGATGCCGCATAAGAATGTCTGAATCTGAAAATCTATTACTTTTTTTGTGTGAGACTCGTTGGCATGTTCACTTATGCCGTTTTAAGAAAATGAAATAATAGGCCATAACTATTAACTTGGTCTCTAACATATCAGCAGCAGAGTGACGTCAGAAAAACGCTGATGCCTAGAATCTTTGCCTATGGGCCATGCTACGTGCCAGAATATCGTGGCCTGGCCTGCAAAGATTTTGGCCAGGCCCAACCGGGCCCATTCTGTTGGCGATTAATTAATTAGCAGTCCAGCCCAGCCTGTATGGGCCTAGTCGGGCTTAGTGGCTTCTTAGCTTACTGGCCCGCGAAGACCTCTGATACACAGCAATCACAGAAGTAGACAGAAATTCAACAGCGGATAGATTACTGCGAGTGACAGTGAGTGTGAACTGATCATCTTGTTCAGTGAGAGCGGCATCGTCGCGAGCCTGACAATCAATCTCTTGCATGTCGGCCGCTCGCTGCACGGCAGCCTGCTGCGCCATACGAGCTGCTGGCGTTGTCTTCTGCCAAATCTTCTGTTTCTTTGCTTCCAAACGTTCCTGCAGTTAATATACACAAACACAGTGGAAGATAATAGGAAGTTATATTTCAGTACTCTACCACACACACTTTATTTTTTACTTCATCACAGCCTGAATACTTTTGATTTAATAGTTCCCACATTCCTGAAAGTGCTTAAAAGTGCTTGAATTTAGGTTAACAGTAGCATCTTAAAGGACCTGGAAATGGCCGAGTATGAAAAAGTCAGTCAAACAGCGTGTATAAAACAGCCTAACAACAACAACACAAAATTATGAGCTTCAGAAAGCCTGTATGGTTTTGCGAACGTTTACTTATTTAATATGTTTCAGTATACCAGGCCACAGTTTCTGTAATGTACTGACAGGTCCAACAGGACCTTTAAACAGGACCTTTAAAATATTAGCACTGGCCACAAAAAGTCCCACAAAAGTGCACAAATTTTAACATCTCAAAAGAAGGGAATGCTTGTTGACTCTTATCAATGATAAATTATTGAAGGTATGAATTTGACATGTAAGGCAGGTATGAAAAAAATATAAATTATTAATTAAATTAATATAAATTACGGACATTTCGGCATTAGTGCTAAAATGTCTTTGGTAGAAACTGTCCTGGGTCTGAAGTGTCTGTACACCATTTCCTTGCCTCAAACCGACAAAACTTATCAGTCTTAATTGTTGATTGTCCCCCAAAAAGAAATCAAAAGCAGATACAAATAAACTTCATACAAAGTATGAAATGCTTATCAATTTCTATTTTTCAGTATAAGTCAATTAGGAGAAATAAAGAGAAATCTGCATAACAAGTGACAAGTTGACTCAAATATTGGACTTTGTGTGTAGTTGTTTTGTTCAATTAGATTATTACTTACATATAACATTTCAATCTTTCAGCAATCAGCTATTAGTCTATTTTGAGCAAGGGAATATTGCAGCGTTTGTTTACCTGCATCTTACGCTGTTTTTCTTTGTCTCGTAGCAGAAAGATCTCATTGTCATCAGGCAACTTAAATGGATTTCTCATCGGATCCACCGTCTCCACAACGTCAACTGTACATCATACAAACATTTGAATTATATGCACTGTTAGACCCAAGCCGCTGCCATTAGCCATTCTAGCCAGCCATGTTGTAGTGTTGCCATAGTCAGCCAGTAACACACATGGCTAGCACATGGCTGCCAGAAAAAAACATCAAGCCAGCCAGATATAACAGTTAGCTGTGGCTTGGGGATCCATTATTGTACAAGTCTCTAAAACTCCTGCAGTAAATTTGGAACCAGTATAGACTGACACTCAAAAACCGTTTCCAACTTGTCACATTATCCATCATTAATCATCAGCAACCAACAAACTTATCAAAATGTCGTACACTTCTGTATGCAGTAAATTTGCCGAATAACTTCTGTTGTATAATGAAAACTATGATATTAACTATAGTTAAATACTGTGTTGTAAAATTAGAAGAGTGTTAGGAATAGGAAGAGAGATGTTTGTGAAATGATGCATGATCACCATGTGCATATTCCACAGTATTTAACTGAAGAAATGCTCAAAGTGCTAATCAATCTCTGAAACCATTTAACATTAGCTTGTATATGCATGTAATATCAAGGTTGAAATAGTCAACTAACAACACTGCCTAATAGCTTAGACCCGACATTTTAATTCTAATGCAGTTATAAACCTATATACTTGGTTACCTATATATGGTATATTATGTCTAAGCATATTTATATCATTTTTATATATAACACGACAATCTATCGATGTCATTGTTTATAAACCAAACTGGCAAAATATCAATATCTTACCAAGAAAAAAGTGTGACTAATTTGCTTCATATAAAAAGAAATAAGTGCAAACAAAACTCAACTGGGAATAAATTCTGCTAAAGCAATGGACAGTAGACTCCACTGAGACATTAATAAGAAAAACTGATAATACTGGTTTGATAGTCTATCCACTGTAGCTGAACAGGAGTGACCTCCGCCAAAACTTCATCAATACTGGTACTGCCATTCAACACCAGCATCCAAGACTCGTTACTGCAATGATGTGTTGTGGTAGACTCATTAAACTGTTTCTTCTGAACGTAAGTCATCGTTGTAAAAAAAATTAATTTAAGCCTTTTAAAACTCCCACTACAATTCCCATTGTGTTTTTTGAGCAAATATGGCTATATTTTAACAGCTTACTAGCAAATGACCCAACACGTAATGGCAGAATGATACGCTCTTTTACCTTATCGTAGACCTTAGTCCATCGAGTGACTAGCATGTCATCTCCATTCTTTCCTATCTGATGCTTTGAAACAGACATCTTAACATGCCATGTCCATTGGTCTGATGTCTCCCCAGACAATGTCTTGCCTGGTAATGTGCTGTCACCCTCCATTTCTCTTTACGTCAATAATCCAATGCAGTTAGCTCTTATGTTGTCTTCCATGCATTGTACATCACCAAGCTAACATTAAAGATTCTCAATTATTTCTGTTGATATTACTGGTAACTTGATACTGCTTTGAGGGTTAAAATTTTGGAAAAATCCTTACAGAGACAACGAAACTCGAGTAGTATCTAGCATACGTTATGAGTGAAATGCATCACAATTAAAGCACATACCCTCTTGCACCGATTCTTCTTTCTCCAAGAATGGAGCTGGACTCTGATGGGCATCAATGGCTTCATGGCCAGAAGACACCCGTGATGCAATGCTACTTCCTGCAACAAATAAATGCAAAATGTACTAGTACTTCTGAAAACAGTAAGCTTTCTTACATTGCAAATGTAAAGTACAACAACCATGTGAAATTTTGTAACTATAAACAAAATCTTAAAATATTTAGTATTTACAAATGCAGCTAATAAGAATAACTGTTTTGATTCTCCTTGATGTAGCCAGCAGAAGAAGATAAACATTAATATTTTACAATTTATAGCCACCTTGTAAGACATTATTACTAACACTTTAAAACAAATGGCTATGAGGCTGGTAAAAGTATCTTCAACTTGATGCCAATCATAATCTACTGCACAGAATTCCGTACTTATGAACATGACCGTGGGTATGTATTTGTTTATTAACTCAATTATTTGCAAATCAAACTAAAGCAAAAAATGCACAGCCCAAACATTCACCTCATCATTTCTACATTCCATTCAAAGTTTCCATAAATATACAGGTAACTCATGAAGTAACAATGACACAACGTGACAAAATGTGTAGGTATGCTATGCTCCTTATTCTACAACTCAACATCAAAATAAATGCTAATGAAGTAATAATAACAAAAACAACAAACTGATAAGCAAAAGAAATCGCAAAACAGTCAAAATAATAAGTGAAACTTGGACATATTCTGGCTTTCAATGTTTAGTCTAGTTGTTCTGCTTCTCGGCTGATACCGGGTAGCTGTCACCTCGATAGTTGACAAGTCACTGGCTGACTGTTGACAATCACAGCAGTTGAAGTAGACTAAACTAACACTCCAACACATTCTGTTGTCACATCTCATATGGTGGCACTAAAAAGTAGAGATAATAAGAAGACAGCACACAAAAGTGCCTTGCTGCTCATGGTAATACACGACCACACTTGTCTCCATCCAGCTCAGTTTTGCTTCCTTCAGCTGTACCTGAAGCCTATCATTCACTTTTCTTTTTTCCAGATCTCTTTACCAGGTAGCAATTGCAATCTTCCTCTGCTTAGCAATGCTGTCAATAGTAGTTAAAGTTGGTGAAACATAAAAAATGTATACATTGTAGAACAAACAGTAGACTGCAGCAAATACTTCCTGTGACCAATTGTCATTAGCTTTTAAACTCTGTACTACAATTTGCTACTTACTTTGCTTGAGTTCAGATTTTTCGGACAATGCGTCAGTTGCAGATTTTCTGGCCTCAATTACCGCTACCGTTACTTCAGTTTCAGCTGCCATTTCTGCATCTAGAAACAAAGTGTTTTATTTATATTGTGTAATACGCACATGGAAAACAAATATATGTAGAGTTAGTAGGAGTATACCACAGGAGACAAAACAGGGATGTATTCTGCCTCCCCCATTTTTCAGTAACTACTTGTCAATGACGCTGTTAGTGGCCTTACAAAACTGCAGCATTTTACCATACACGCAATTTAGCCTCACTGTTAGCATGAAGAAAACTGCAGAAAATGTTCAACCAGCAATTGCTAGATCTATACCAGTGCAGGAATAAAACCTAGCAATGCTCAACTTGAGTAGTAGACAAATTTTATTACTTGGGTAGTGTGCTTCCATCCGACATTTTATTTATTTAAACTTGCCAACAATAATAACATAAGATCCAGGCTCAGCAAAGCTAATACCTGGTATTGCATTTGTAATGCAAAGTAGCAGCTACAAATTACAATGGTGCAACCAAAGTGGCTGCTGACAGTGCCATCATCATCATAACACTCTTATGTAGCTACATATGATATGTCATTTCCAAAGGCTGGACCAGTTCCACATGCAGTGCCTCAGAAAGACTGCAAACAAGTGTCAAGGACATGAACAGTATCAAATACCAATGTACTCAGAATATGTGACATCAGTGGATTATAAGCATTTCTACAGACTGCATACTCGACATAATATGCAAATATTTAGGATACACTTGAAAACTGAGAGGTTACATCAAAATTACAAGTTTGATGTTACGGGCACAACTAACATGTCTCTTGCTCTAGAAAGAAGTAGAGACATGGCGCTTGTATCTGTAACCATATTATGGCTATACTCGTATATATGACCGTCATGTTTCTGGTTTTGTGAGAAGTATGGATGTGACCATCACATCTCTGCCTGTCTACTCAATAAGTATGCACAGGACAATCGTGATATTACGCCTCGATGCCTACAACAACAATCATGCATGTCTAGTAAAAGACAGTGCACGTTGTCGTATGACCAACCAATATGCGACTGTGATTGGTCAAAATACGGTCATGTACAGCAAGTTTTACACTATGTGATATCAGTCTACTACTGGTCTTCACCTGGAGTTTCGACCTAGCTGCTACCGTGCACGTGAAGGCAGTACTAGAACAACAACAAAATGTTTCAAGACACGATTACACTATCAGTACACTGGACGTGCTGAAGGCCTGTGATGCACGACATGGGCCAGTTATAGGGCTCTAGTCCAGAAGCGCACCTCGCGAGAATGGTTTTTAGGATTAGGGTTAGAGTTAGGGTTAGAGTTAGGGTTAGGGTGTTAGGGTTATGGTTAGGGTTAGAATTAGACAAAATATCGTCTTCGTAATGCTACTCGCATAATACTCAGACGAATGTCGACATTGGCTTTTATCCATAACAAATATTCATAGACCAATTTCACGACAGTGACGCATCATTCCATTACAACTCCTAAAGTACCTC
>Ga0209562_1000843_pt1 | contig 11072 bp, 3 predicted proteins | sample WorMetvacBELIZE2_FD_187399 | JGI IMG/M metagenome (GOLD analysis project Ga0209562, IMG submission 187399) | Marine gutless worms symbiont microbial communities from Max Planck institute for Marine Microbiology, Germany - Olavius vacuus BELIZE.2... | ecosystem: Host-associated > Annelida >...
TCTTAGAAGATTCAGAGCCTCGATTTATAACCTGATAACATTGGAAAAATTGCATAACTGTAAAAGAATCATCAAAAGGAGGTGATAAACAAGCAGAAATATTGAGAGGCCTTCCACAACAAGAAAACAACTCATCTAATGGAAGATTTGCATTCCTCACAAATTGTTTGTTTTCCGGTTCCCAACAAGTAGGAGCAAGAGACTGTGCTTGACACTCTTTTCCCATGAGTCTTTGAAAGCGTAAAGAAGAGCTTGTATTAAAATATTGATGAATTAATAATTCTTCTTCTACAGTGAGTCTTTCCTCTATTGGTACTTGTAGCTTGGATTGCAAATATCGTACATACCTGTCATAAACAACTGGTTTCCAATAAGTTGGTGGAACAAAAGAGGGGTCACGATGTCTTTTGTTTCGGACGAATAATAAAAAAGCAAGTAAAGAAGCAGCACATGTTTCTGGCGAGCTATGCTTTTCTTGCGCTCCATAATACGCTATCTTCAACAACATCTCTCCATCGTTTCCAGAAAGCAAATCGCAAGGAGAAATCATTCTGAGAAAAAAGAGGCTCCTTTTATAATTCCTTTCATGTAAAGAGTAATAAACAAGAGGTAAAATACCACTTTTAAACATTGGTGTTAAAATATGCTTTCCCTCTTGATCCATAGACAACCAATAGCGATGATAGGGCACTCTTGGCATCCCTTTATCGTAATGATTTAAATCCTCTGCTTGGGTGGGAATCTTTAGGGTTGCGTTTAACGCAAATCCTTTAGCATTGCTAATAGGTAGAGCGGGAATGATCACCATTTGCCTTCCCCCATCATTTTGCAAAACAAGGGTATTGGGAATATGATTTAATGGCTCAATACTTAGATGTTCTACCAATTTAAAGCAAGGATCTTTTTTCCAGCATAGATGCCTCTCTCCAGAATCCTGTCTACAGACGAAAAAGGTTAAGCCGTCATAACGAGGACATGTAATCTGCGCATCTCCACTCATCTTATCTCGCATATACAAAATAGCATCGGGTCTTTCTATTCTTTCCAAAATCGGAAATGTAATACGATTATAACTCCATTTGTCATCTTGAATCTCTTGCGATGATGTATATCGCAATGTAGAAGAAGAGGATATAGACGAGAAATCTTGTTTTTTAACAAATAAGATCTCTTTTTCTTGAGGATCGTAAAAATGTCTGTAACCTATCATAAATGGTAATAACATACTAGAACACACACCTTGCCACCGATGAGGATGTTGAAACTCATACCATCGATCACTCTCCTGGGGCTGAAAGAGTATATCATGTTCAGAATCAATACGAAAGATCCCCGCTGGATGATCGAGATACAAGGTGGAGCCTAAAGCATGCATTGGATAGCTTTGATCTTCAAATAGCCAAGAATACAACTCCTCGGAATAGGTCCATTTGCCATCATAGTGAAAAAGGTAGCCATCACAGAAAACTTCTCCTGTAAATAAATTGATCACCACACTTTGCTTATCATGATTTTTCCAACTCAGTTGCATGATATCCTTATTTAGAACAGGATTAATTATTCCTCGAGTAACTTTAGATAGAGCGATCCCATCTGCAATTGAAGTCGCAAAGCATTGCAAATTTTGAGGATTCATTAAAAACAAGCGATGAAAAACAAATGGATAAACCCTCTTGTCTAAAAAGATATATTTATCGTTTTGAGGCAGGATACGCAGCATGAGATAACTGATGACAATTTTTTCAAAATCATCATTCGACATCACACTTTTTTGTGGTTGTATTGCATAACCATGTAGACGATGTAAATGCACAAGACGCAAGAGATCTTTTTTTTCTTGTTTCTGAGAAAGAGATGTGATCCATTCATTCATCTGCTCTTTATGTTTTTGAAACCGATCATCCCATAGCGCTATAGCGGCATCAGAAACAAATGGACGAAGCTGATGGAATACAAAGATGGGAAAGAGAGCCATCTCGATATCGGGCTGTTCACCTTTTAGGGCGCAAGATTGAACCTTATCAATAAAGCGAAACATTTCATCGAGGATACACGGATTGTTTTCGAGTTCACGAACTAATGTTTGATGATTGGAATATGAGGTTTTAAAAAATTGCACAATAAACAGACTGCGATACTTAACATCTTGTAAGAAATGACTATGTTGCCCAAATAATATGAGCAAATTAATCATTCGCAAAGAGGCTTCAGCACTCATAGAGGCCAGCATGGATAGCCACTTATTATCATCTGTGAATAAAGGCATCATGACATCAAGAGCACCAATTTCATCTTGACATTTCTCTGCACTACTCCACCCTATTATTTGTAAACTCTCAATCGCCTCATCTTTAAAAAAAACAAAATCACGATAAAATAGAGAGCTATAAACACATTTTATAGCATTGTAAAGGTTTGAAGCTGTACTACCATTCCCATCACATTGCACTGCCTTTAATGAATTCGCACATTGATATTGGTTAAATAGATATTTTAAATGAACAAATTTCTCACAATATAAAGGATCAAAAATGAGAAAAAATAAATTATTTTCTGCCTTTATAAGTAGGTTTGTAAGAGCACCGAAACACACTGCAAGTTTTTGAATCGGCTGAGACCCTTCTTGCATATCCTCATCTTTGACACATTGTGTTTCCATGTAATATAAGATGAGAAACAAAGAACTAGCTGTAACTAGCTGATTGGGGAAAATATAGTCAGCTTGTGTTAAAGAAATTTCTACATATTTTTGAAAAAGTTGAACTACTTCCAAAAAGGAAGAGGTGTCTTGCCACACTTCTGGACGAAGATCGAGATGAAATACAAGTTTGTCAATAAGGTCAAGACAAAGCATGCCTATCACTTTAGAGTGAGGAAGATAAATTCGTTGAACTTCACCTAAACAGTATTGGACACGCTTTCTAACATCATTATCCCAAACATGTTTTTCATAAGAAGCGCACTTTGGAAATAAAATGTTTGCACTTTCTTTTTTCACAAGAACGTGACCGAACGAAGAATGGTAGGGTGTCATCAATATCTGTGAACTAACACATGAATGATGAAAATTGACACATCGAATATTATCTTGGCATAAATTTCTTTTATATGAGACAGGTGAAACATCAAATTTGACATCATTACAAATTGTGACAAACTTCTCATAAAACTTAATGTATTGGTCACGCCACCCCTCTTTATTATCTGATCTAATTAAATTTCTTTCATATAATTTGCATAAACGATAACCAATGCTTCGTTTACCTATTTCGGCAAGTAATTTATTTTGACGGGGTGACGATAATATCCATTCTTGAAACACATAGTTCTTGATGTCTAAGCACAGCTCTTCATAATCTTTTTTAAAAACATCATGAAAATAAGCAAACCAACTACTTCTTGCACATGTTCCTCCCTTTTGAGGGCAAACCCAATTTGTCTGTTTTCGCATAGTGTCTGTATCATTTCGATACCTATATAAAGGTCTGAATATTCCTTCATAAATCAATCTGGCATCGAATGTTATGTTTTTCATTTCCCACTGCATCAAATAGTCAATACAAATGAGCAACTCATCTTCTGGGACATTTATATATGTAACGGTAAATAATCTACGCTTCTGCTTATCATCTTCTATTCTTTGATGATAGATGCCTCCCCCTCCTTTATTTATTACACGCAATTTATAGAATGATGCCCTTACCTTTTCCACCTCATATAACATGAAATGACTCTTCCCACCACCATACAAAAGCACATCCTTATCTGGAAGCTGCCTAATAGCTTGGGTTACGCATTGCACAACCTTACTATTCTGCTTAACAATAGTATCTGCAATATTTTTAGCCCATTCGATACGTGTGTTTAAAGACTCAATGAGAGTTAGGTCAATGTTAACCAACGATGATGGATCGTTATTTATTTTTGTGAGCTGTTTTATCCAAGGTTGATCCTTCCCTAAACAAGCACCACGCAAGTCAGAATAATCAAGATGTGCTCCATCAACAATAACAAGGTATGCTTTATCATGGTAAAGAGGCGTTGAAGACATAAATGACACACATATATTTTTTAAGTTTAAATTTCATATTTATCTTAACAATATCATTCTCAAAAAAAACCAAATTCACAAATTTAATCGTTGCACTTGAATACACCGAACCCATTTCCAAAAAAAACGAACTTGTGACATTATTTTTTTGAGTGATACCGCCACAAAATATTTTAACAAAAATAATATTATAATACAACAAAAGCTTAATTAAAAATTTACTTTCCTTCGCTTTCCAAGCTCAGAAATGAAAAGAGACGACAGTTAGCAATTTTTCTCTTCTTTTAACATGCGTTGCAAAAGAGGCTAATTTTTTTCTTTATCAAAAAGATTCTACTTAATACTATCCTTTTCTTATCACTATCGAAGTAAGGAGATGTGCTATTGAAGCGGTGGTTGATAATTTTATGCCTTATTCTTAGCTCTTCTTCTCTTTTTGCAACTTTGAATAGAGAAGATTACAAAAAGATATACAAGCAGATCTGCACAAATTGGAAGGACGCTAGGGAACTGGTGTTACAAGCCAACAAGGTAAAGGATGGGGAGGCAACAAAGGTCAACGAGCTGTTGCAGCGCTCCATATCATATTGTGAGCAATCCAAAGAATCTTGCGACACGGTTTTAAATGAGATTGCACAGAGCTCTTTCTTTCTTAGATATTTCACGTGGCGCTGTTTTGCAAAGAGGAGCTGTGAACGAGAAAAGCAATCTCTTCTCTCCTCTATCAGAAAACTGAACAATAGTATCCATACCAATCAAGTCATAGAAAAGGCCTTGGCCCTGTACAAGGAGGGACAAGAAAAGGCGATGCGTGCAAGCGCCAAGGAGAGCAAGCTCTCTTATAGGATAAGCAATAGAGATGAGGTGGTAGAGGGATTGGACGAAGTAGCTCTTCTATATGAGGAGGCTGCTCTTTCTATTTCCCAAGCTTTAGATCTCTTTCCCAAGCCAATGAGCGAAAAGAATAGGGCTCTTTTGAAAGAGCACATAGAGAGATATCAGAAGGATGCGAAAGAATGCAAGAAGCTTGCGGAGGGGAGAGAAGAAATGGTTCTAAAGGAGAAGGTCATTGTGCAGGAGTTAGAAGAGCAGTTAAGGGAGGAGATCACTCTTTATAAAGAGCGTGGGCTTTTGCGCATTATATATGAAACACAAAAAGAGAGGGCCTCTCTCTTGCAAGAGTTGGTCGACTCTCAATTAGAAGATAGTGAACTCTTGAGAGATGAGCTCACACAGTTGCAGCAAGCCATTGAGACTTTTGAAAAAGAGATTGACATAGAACGGTTGAGGGGCAATCGTTCGCCTCCCCTTTCAGATGAGGAGATAAGAGAGCAAGAAGAGGAGCGAAAAGAACAATTTTTTGCCTACACCTATCTCTTTCAGCCCTCTTTCTTTTTACAGAACATCATGCACAATAAGGTATTGCCCTTAACCCCCATCCTCGATGAGAAAATTGTAGAAAACACTCCCCATTTTCTTCTCTATGCCGAGCAATTTTATCGCTTCTGTGTAGGTCATCACTCTCCCATCTCTCACCTCTTAGTTGAGGTTTATCACGAACAAGAAAAGATTTATGAAGAGTGGATCACTCTTCCTACCACCAACCCCCTGGATTGGGAGAATTATGTGAAAGAGGGCATGATTTTCATCCCTCACACCTCACTTACGAGCCGTTTTGGGCTAGATTTGCGTCTACATTTCATCCGTGACCCCAATAACTCCTATGCCATGGTGATCTCACAGAGGAGCACTTCCAAAAGATATCACTTCCATTTTTCTATAAACGACCAAAAATCTCTTCTTTATCGATGTGCCTTTGTCGATCTTCCGCCTTGGCAACTGCAAGAGCTATGCAAACCCCTTGCGTCTGGGGAGTTCAATTTCTATCCTACCCTCCCCCAATACAAATCGATTAAAGTTCAGAAGACCCAAAATGTTCACCACTTTCCCGTGCTCGATGCATGGGTGGAGAAGTTAAACAAAGATCCCTTAGCTCTTGCGGGATATGTACAAAATGAAATTACCCTTTCAGATCCCTTCTTGCACGAGGAGGAGGGCATCTTTTATCCTCCAGGAATACAAAGAAATAGTTACACGACTTTCTTGGAGGGGGAGGGTTCTCCTTGGGAGCAGTGTCAACTCCTTGCTTATTTCTTGCGTCAAGCGGGCTATTCCACTTTTTACATCGAAAATAGCATCTGTTCTCTCTCTCCTTCATCTTTTGAAAAGATGACGGGCATGCGATTAGAGAGGCAGGAGATTTTATTAAACTATCCTGGGGTTTTATTCTTCGATGGCAAGGAATGGATCTCTCTCTATCCCTGGCTCAAGGAACAAAATAGGCGCGAAGGATATGATCTTTACAACCTGATGCCCGAGGCCTATTCCAGTGCCGATCGCTGGATCGCCGCTTATTTGAAGAGGGACGAGAGACTTTACAAGCATGTAGGCATTCATGGTGATGATAGGGTAGCGCCCCTATTTGTGCGCTTCGTAGAAGAAGAGCTGAGGGGGCAAGGGCTCTCCTTGTCCGATGTAGGCATACATACAAAACCTCTAAAGAGGCTCTTTCACTCTTGGGAGGGCTTTCCCCGGCCCTTTATAAAAAAGGAGGGAAAGGTGGTCAAAAAGCATTCGTGTCAGCTGGGCTCGATTAGGATCGTCATCTCTTCACGTGACAACCATCGTCACAGCCTAATTTATAGCTCTTCGCTGCAGGAGCTTACCGATATGCCACTAAAATTTCTCAATAACACCTTGACCGCATACATCGAGGGGGCGCCCTTCTCACTACCTATAGATGAGAGTGACCCCATCGTAGACATCACCATCACATATAAATTACCCATTGGAAATCAGGAATTTATAACCACCCACACCCTCGCTTTACCTCGAGGAAGAGAGGGCGTTCTCTCTTTTCATTTTGGAGGCACAAGCTCTCAAACAGCTCTGCAACGCTATTACAGGCTCTCTAAGGAACAAGATGTAGAAAAAGCACTACAAGCCCTCCTCGCCTTTGTGAATGCCATCTACTTTGAACGATGTAGCTTGCAAGAGAAGGTGCTTGCAAGCCTTCACAAGGTGCATCCCTCAACCTGTTTTTCCTTTGGCTTGATCACGCTCGAAGTGCCCCATACGAAGCATGGGTCAACGCCGCAAATAGATACACATATAGATATGATATGGATAGATTCCAAGTCACATCCTCAAGACCCATCTATGGACTACAGGCAATTTCTCCAATTGAATCGGGTAAACACCTCTTCCAACGAGGGTCAAATTCTAAAAGAGATGTTTAAGGGAGCACATGCCATCTCCACATGTAAACTTCTGCAGCTCTCACACATAAAACAACAAAAAGGAGGGGAAGAGGGTATGGGCTTCCTCCTGCTTACCCCCATCATCATGCAAGCAATAGAAAACGACCCAAAGAGCGCACAGAGCCTCTATTTCCCCAACTTACCTAACCTCGACCTCGCCTCTATCTACACCAACCTTTCCAAGGAGTGGCATGCCATCAAAGAGGTGCTCAACACAAACGCCTCGCTCACTCCCTGGGCTTATGCTTACCTCACCACCTTCGATCATGAGGGAAGCTATGGTATTCTCATCTTACACCCAGAAATACAAGAAGCGCTGATCTCGCATCCCTCTTTCTTCTCTCACGGAGGATCGACCTCCTCTAAAGGGAACAAAATTTGCTTGCAAGACCTCGTCGAATTTATATTACTACCTCTCTTCCCCCACCAATCACATGTTGGCGACAAACTAAAAAATGGTGGCTCCGAGATTTTTACCTTTGACAATAGAGCGCCATCCAGCTGTAACGGTTCTTCCCCTGTTCCCAAGCTCAAGTTCAGTGATTTTTTCTCCTCTTCCAATTCGGCAAAAAAAAATTCCGACGTCAGATTAGAACACAAATCTGACTGGCATAAAATACTCGACCCCATCGATGTCGTCACCGGTGCCTTCTACGTGGACGAGATCGATCTTACCCTGCCAGGGCTTTTCCCTTTAGAGATCAGAAGAAATTATAACAACCAAAATCCCATTTTTGGAGAGTTTGGGTGGGGATGGAAGATGGGTCTCAATCCACATCTCATAGAAAAAGAGGGGCTATTGTATGCTGCCGAAACCGACGGCACCATCATCCTCTATCGAAACAATCCCGAGAGTGGAAGGTGGGAGGTTTATCCCGAAGACAACCCCGACCTCTACAACCTCATCCAAAAGGGTGCCAATCCCTTTCATGCCTATATCGAAAACAATGTTCTGTATGGAGCGGATGGATCAAAGAGAATTTTTGAAGATGGCAAATTGCAAAAGTGGATAGATAAAAGGGGCAATAGTTTGACCTTCTCTTACGATGAAGGAGAACTCTCTTGCATCAAAAACTCACAGGACTTCTTTGCTCTCTTTTCTTACAACCATCACCATACCATCTCGGAGATTTACACCAAAGATGGCAGAAGAATGACCTACCATTACAATGGTATCGGAGAGCTCGTTCAAGTCACCCTTCCCAATGATGCCATCATTTCCTACGAATATGATCGATTCCATCGCATCATCCGAGAGAGCAAGTCTGACGGCAATGTGGTAAAAACATCTATGACGAAGAGGGCAGGGCATACGCACCGCATCTCCACACATCTATGTCTCCGAACAGGGAGTAGATCCCTTTGGGAGGGTAATCGAAGAGATCGATGAGCGAGGAGCGATCAACACCCTTTACAACCAAGTGGGTGAGGTCATCTCTCAGAACCACCATCACTACGAGTGGGACCCTTGGGGCAGACTGATCAACCTATCTACACCCACCACCACATGGAAAGCCTTTTACGACGCCCTAGGCAGGCGTTTGAGCACCTCTTACATCTCTCCGGAAGGGGTCATGGAGAGCATTCACTTTTATGATCCACAACACGAATTCCAAGAAATTGGCATCCAAATCAACAAGCGCAATTACTGGAAGCTTCATGGACCCAAGCACTGTGATGCCTTGATCGATGATGAGGGCAACTGGGTCGTTTTAGCATATGATGGTCTCAATCACCTCATAGGGATGGCCTCAAAAAGGGGGTTCACCCCCAATGAGCACCATCCCACCTACTATGGCCCCATCACTCCGCTACCCATCCCTCGTGACCTCCTCACCTATGCCCAGAGCCTCACCTGGCATGGCAAGGCTCTAGAATGCCACGGCTTAATCTGGATGGGGGCAAGATATTACCAACCTTACACTGGCCGCTTCCTCTCTCCAGATCCCATAGGATATCCTCATTGTCTAGATCTCTATGCCTATGCCAATGGAGATCCTGTCAATTATCACGACCCCGATGGACGCTTCGTCTCCAAGGCCTATGAGCACCTCCCCTTCCACCTATCATCCATATCTTATCACATAGAGGGCAACACACTTTTCGACAAGGCCATCAGCTTCATCAATGGCATCAACACCTCCTATGATCAAGCCATATCCCATGCACAAATGTTGCAAACCCATGCGGGAGGAGCAGAAATTTATGGCATCCACAAAGACACCACACGCAGCGTCAGCCTCGATGCCCTCGGCTGTTTTTTAGTACGTAAGAGCCCCACTACGCCCTCTCAGCTCTCCCTCTCCACACAACTCGTCATGCAACAATGGGTCGACATCTCTCATGCACAAGGCCCTCACACTCAGATCCTACAGATCTGCCATAGCGGAGGCGCCGAACATGTCAAAAAAGCACTGGAACTCTCCCCCGTCGAGGTCCGCAAACGAATTACTGTACTTGCTATTGCCCCCTCTGTTATCATCCCTCAAGAACTCTGTTTTGATTCCTTTAACTACATGAGCAAAAGAGATTTTATAACCTATCTAGATAGAGAAGGTATAAAAAAATATAGAGATGAATTAATAATATTACAACCCCACTCAGATGCTCAAATATATGATCACAACTTCGATAGCCCTACTTTTACAGAAACAATTAAACACCAAATAAAAGCATTCCGCAAACAACTTGAAAATGCACCATGTATCGAATGATTTTTTTCTTTTTTATTATTCTTTTTACTTGCTTTGCTTGTGATTATGAAGAAACTCGAAAAGATATAGTAATGGCTAATCGCATCACTGGAGAAGTAGCACGAAAGTTACGCAAAGAAAAAGGGTTAATCCCAATGGGTACAGGTGGAAGTATGATGGATGATATCAAAATGATGATGCTAGGATTTCAATATTATGGGGAAAAATCGGTCGATGAAGCACGCGAATTGTTGGTCTATTCAGTAGAATGTTATCTTACTGCTATCAATGAAAATGAAGAAATTAGACCTTACCTACATAATTACCCCTTTACCTCAAAAAATGTAGAGGTTGATATTTATTTCCGTAAAATAGATGGCCACACAGTGCCTATAGGAGAAATTAATGTTGCCTCGTCAAATCAAGGATTAGTTACTTATTTCATTGATAATCCTGAAGGAACAGCTTTACAAGAATATCATGAAGAGAGCTTCGAAGAAGCTCAGCGTATCTACTATGAATCTCTATCCAACACAAGCCATACCCCAACTCCTTCCAGTTAGCCACTAAAATCATGGGGCAACAACAGGCTACCTCGGCTGTTTTTTAGTACGTAAGAGCCCCACTACGCCCTCTCAGCTCTCCCTCTCCACACAACTCGTCATGCAACAATGGGTCGACATCTCTCATGCCCAAGACCCTCACACTCAGATCCTATCAGATGCTAAAATATATGATCATAACTTCGATAGCCCCACTTTTACAAAGACAATTAAGGGCTTGTTGAGAAATAGAGCATGTTGAAATGCATAGTGATATTTGCATGAAGCAGAGATTTGTTAAGTTATTTTATTTCAATCAGTTACATAATCTTGGGTGTATAATGAGGGTGTTGAGGAAAAGGGTGTTTGTCTGAAAATTTAGCGTTTCTCGTTAACAAGAAAGTCAATTTTTAACTTTTAAGAAAAAAGTTTGTAGTTTCGGCGAATTTATTGATGCACATTTCCA
>Ga0209562_1000844_pt1 | contig 11072 bp, 7 predicted proteins | sample WorMetvacBELIZE2_FD_187399 | JGI IMG/M metagenome (GOLD analysis project Ga0209562, IMG submission 187399) | Marine gutless worms symbiont microbial communities from Max Planck institute for Marine Microbiology, Germany - Olavius vacuus BELIZE.2... | ecosystem: Host-associated > Annelida >...
GCTTAGGTCAACTCAGCCTTGCATCCCTCTGGGGTCGCTAAATCGAGTACCAGCTTCGGCTGGGGTAAAGGCGGGAATGTCACCTCTGCCAGGTGGCAGGTAACACTGTGTGATCCCATATGGTATGTGAGTTCCCGTAGCAGCGATGGCAGGCCTGCCTGCAAGCTGCTATCTGCTTACTTTACTTTTTCTTTTTTTATCGTCACAAGAATATCTCAGAAGAATAACCTTGCGGAATTTCTCACGTTCTTCTTCCAACTCTTTGACCTTTTTCTGATACTCGAGAGCAGCTCGCCTCTCCTCGTCCGTCCACTCTTCTTCCTTTTTCTCTTGAAAGAATATCGGAATCGGTATGTCCTGTTACAGCATTGCGGCAAGTCTAGAGCATTAGAATACAAACAAGAGATTATTACAATTTACACGCTGGCAAGTGTGAGACAGAGAGTCTGACCTTGCACTTGATGCCCCACAAGTCATTTCAGCACTGATGGTTCTACAGAAGGGGGCTAACTTGGTTTTTGTCTCAGCATCAGTAGCTCTCACATAGAACAAAGCTACAACTTAACTCGTATTCAGTCCAGAGGAACAGAATATCATAGAATGGCAGACGCCGGTTATGTTGTCTAGAAACTGGTGCAGCTTTACAGTCGATTAAGTGCTCTGGTACTGACAACTGAACCACAGTAACTGAGAAAAAAGCACATAGAAAAAACTGAGCATAAAACTATCAGGAACATTGTTCATATGAGTGCATCTGATTGTGCACAGCTGTGGTACACAGTACAGTACGTACAGTCACTGCCCAGGCGCCGAACAAGTATCAGCGCAAAAACTGGTAATACCAAAATAGACCATGCAGTGCTGACAAATGTCACATGCAGTAAATGCTAAACTCCTGGAAAGTTGTCAATGGTAAACAAACCATCAAAGAATTACTGTACCAACATGTACTCGAATAATGGTGGGCAGCTAGCTCAAACTACTGCACAGGTAAAACTGACACCCAACAACACAACTTAAAGACAGATGAGCATCTGCAATCTGAGAAGTCTGAACTCCGAAGCCACAAAGCGCAGTCAACGGTTATAGAAAAGGTCTAGTTTGTAAACAATATAAACCTTTTTAAGCTCATCTTCTTTCTTCACTTCGAGAACACCACCCATCATCTGATCAAGGCCGCGTTCTCTCCAGTTGTCACCTTTTTCACGAATGCGCCTCTCTTCCTCGATCTTGCGGTTCTCTTCCAGCTTCCTCCACTGCTCCGGTGTCAAGAACTTGTCCGCTTTCACCTGAAATGACATTCAGCCAGTGGAAGTTGATCATTTAAGTAATTAATAACAACATGTTAGATAACGTGTCTATTAATGCTAGATTAATCAGCAGATCAAAGACATCACGAAAATCCTCTGTTACTGCTGTGTTAAAAAAACAAAATTTTAACACACCCACAACCAAGCCCACACACAGACTTGATGACTGAAAATTCAACACTTAACAAAAGCTAACAAGTACCTGAGGTGTAGATCACACCACATAGCAAACTGCCATTTGATAACATGGCATTTCCTTCACTGCTTCCACACTGATATGAACACAAGTATCACTAGATGCTAACAACAGATATATTTTCCAAAACAAGGACGATGGTACCCTGGATAATTTTACACAAAATATGGTGCAAATACACTTGACAAAAACACAATGGGACATAAGTGAGTGGTTGAACATGGAAGTGCACAGCGTTATACAGTGTCTGTGTGTCAAAACAGTGAAAACATGCTTTAATTCAGCTACAGAATACAACTGTCACACAGGATGCCAATGATATATAACAAGAAGCTCCGCTACCGCGAAGAGCACAGCGCGTCCGTCGTGCTTAGTTGGTGTACTTTACGACATTTATCGGGAGACAAAACAACAGATCAACAGCTAATCAACACTTGTATGGAACTGGCCATGAACCTACCGAATTCCGCGAAATAACACAAAATAATGGCCATTACAACGTTCAAGGTCGTTCACGGTCACCGATTTTGGTACCAATCGAAAGCCCATATACGACTTCCTATTAGTGATTAATAGTAACTGACCTTCTATCTTGCACCATTTCCAAGTTAAGGCTGATTATATGCAAAAATTTGGCCAGAGATAGTAGGGCGCTACACTTTAACGCTTTCGCTGGTGGTGATCCCCTTTGAATATCGCCATAATTGATATATCGATAAAAACTAGATTCTGTGGGCTACATTTCACTCACAGAATGTATCGGTGTATCTTCAACCACTTTTGCGTAATACGGCCCAAAAGCTACCCAATTTGGCGAAATAACACAAACTAAACGGCCATTACGCCGTTCAAGGTCATTCAAGGTCACCGATTTTGGTACCAATCGAAAGCACATAATTATGCGACTTCATATTAGTGATTAATAGTAACTAACCTCCTATCTTGCGCCGTTTCCTAGTTATGGCCGATTATTGATCGAATTTTCCCTATCGATAGAAGGGTGCCTCACTTTAACGCCCCCGCTGGGGGTGATCCCCTGCGAATATCCGGATAAACTTTGCCTCTCCAGAAACTAGAGGGATTGTCCTACCAGACGCCGAAAACCGCACGATCGTATCTTCATTCGTCTGGACACAATACCGGAACGTGACGGACAGACGGAATCCCTCTAGCTAGTACAGCGCTCTGCATTGCGAGCAATGCGGACGCGCTGTAAAAATGACAAGAAATGTTCAGAGGAGTCTACTGATGATTGTTTGTGAATTGTATTGACAGACGTATTCCATTCCATTGGCTGCTTGTAATGAGGCAAATACGTCAGACAAAATAATGAGCGGCTATTTTTATTGCTAATTTGGCATTTTATTATTACCAAGTCCTTATTAACAACAGAAAAATAAACCCACAACTTATTCTTGCAAACGTTGGGTGAATGTAATAAATTATGACAATGAGTCGGACAGATGAGTGAAACACCGATTGGTCTTTTAACTTATAAATATTCATTGCCAGAAAAACTCAACACAATGAATTTCTCAACTTCAACTTTTGTGATGTAATTTCATTTGTAATGTATGCCAAATTAGCAATAAAAAATAACGTGAAAGTCTGATGTTACACAATGGCTATGGCAAACTTGGGCTATATGAGTGACTGTGACATTATTATTAATGGGATGCTATCATTACATACCAACATTATTGTCACAGCAGTTTCCCAACTGGTGCATCGTGTGGTGTCTGTCCGTGTTCTTTAATAGTTTTGAAAACTTCATTCAAATCAGCTGCGTTCTCTGAAGATGTGTATGACATTACGTGGTAGTTGGCTTAAGAACTGCCACATGATTTCATACATTTGTACATTCATCTTCAGAGAATGCAACTGATTCGAGAGAAGTTTTCAACAGCTGTGGTCTTGCAGTGTCTGGATAACAGGTAGAGAAACAGAGCAAAAGGACTTTGCTGTACTTGAAAGTAAGAGGGTTAAATGATACTCATGCAACTGACCAGAAAATACCGACAGTAAATGTCAATGAATCACATACAATCTGTTAATGTGCTGCAGTATCAGAATCCACTGTTTAGTTTCAGATGTGTTAAACTTAAATGTTTAAAAAGTATCCAATTCCAACTTTTACAACTAAGTAAGGAGTGGCTTAAAGAAACTTGTGCAATATTTTTAGCGAACGTGAACGTAACATGAACTCACGTTCACGTTCGCTATATGTCATCGTCCGTCCGTCCGTCCGTCTGTCTGTCGTCTGTCTGTCTGTCGTCTGTAACGTACATGCGCCCTACTCAGGCACAGTAAGCTATCAGTAACTCAAGTAGCCCATCGCCCAACAATCAGCATGCATCTCGAGTGAATGGAACAACACTTATACATATACACATCGGCAACAACACAAACTGCCATATCTTGTCAAACGCTCGTTTGCTTTGATATGGCAAGTGACAGCAAACTTGTGGCGAGACTTCGTTAGACTGCTGTGCATACATATGTTCTGTGTACGTATGACTGCAGCTTGCGCGTGTAGTACGACTTTTTGGCCTTTTGTTTGTTCTCGTTACTCATCTTAACAGCAAACGAGCAAAAATGAAACACCATACAGTTGCATTGAATAACCGCAAACGTCACTGATGAATCAGGAGTATGAAGGAACAGGACTCGTCACTGTCTGAATATATAGTCTCATGTACACTACTACTACTACTCAATTTATACAGCGCGATCATCAAGTATAATGCGACTATCAAACAGTCACTTGTTTCTCACCACCATCATCAGCATCATCATCACTAACAGCATCATCATCATCGTTGTCATCCTCGTCATTACCATGTAATTAAAATTACAATTATTCAAAGGCATTATTTATTTTTCTATTTAAGGCATCGTTCACTTTAGAATTAATAATGCTTAGACAAGGTATCCTGTATGTTACTGATATTAATATGCACGACATTACTGAGATTATTAACTATGAGTGTAGCTGTCAATTATCTGTTTTCTAATGGTAAAATATATTTGCAACAAAGGCAGTACATAAACATACCAAACATTATAATGAAGAAATTAAGAAGTCAGCAGATAAATTACATACAAAAATACACAAAATCATCCCACCTTCATAGGACTAGACTTAGCTGGCAAAAGTAAGAGTGTAAAAACTACTGACACTACAGAAACAACACATGAACTGTTTATCATTCTACAACAGATTTCCATCAAACAACCAGTTACTATAGTAATAATAATAATAATAATAATAATAATATACAGATTTCTAGAGCGCCATAAAAGCCTAGGCTACAGAGGCGCGAATGTTACTTGTCGACTATAATTTCTTCTCAGAAACAAACAGACAGAGAGACTTTGCTTGTGTCTAACAGGCCCATTTCTCCACTCCCACCACACACCTAGAATTGGTTCTGCCAGGTCTGACAAAGCATTCCTGGGAAATCTTAAGCAAGTGCAAGAGCAAAGTTATTGCTACTAAAATGAGCGATGACATGACGGACTATAATTACAATAATGATAACTGATAACAATGACACTGCTCGTGAACAGTCGTTACCTCATCATCAGTGGTTGTCAGAAGCATCTCTGGCTTCTCAATGGAACCCATTTCAGGATCATAGACCGGCTCCTGAACACCAAGGTCGTCAAGTATCTTCTTCACGCGCTTGTTTTTCTCTCTTATCTTGGTCAGTTCGAGCTCCTTCTTCGCAAACACTTCGTCAAATTCTTGGTTGAAGTTGACTTTGATACGATAGACTGCTTCCTGTAAAGTGTGTATAACAAAAAAAACACAAATCCATGCTTGCGTAGTCTACCCACAAAATAAGCTGAAAGCAGTATATAAAACTAATAAGCAAAAGCTTTCCAAGAGGCTCGGCAAAACGCCCAAAAAGCCAGAGGAGTAGTCTGTGAAGCCTGCTGTCGTCAGTAGAATAGAAGTGTAGTTGAACGACGAAGATGCAGCATTTTTCATGAACATCACGCGTGAAACGTTTGCTACAGCTATCAATGTTAGTACAGTGTTCATAATTCTGCTGAAGAACGGCACAGAAAGTGGTACCTGAAGGAGTATGATCTGGTTCATCTTCTGCTCGCGAGTGCACAGTTCAAACTGGCTGTAGTAGTAGGTGGCCACGTCTCCGACAATGTCAGCTGAAATCACCGTCAAATCACTCTCACAAACACAACCTGCTGTCTGTCTTAAAACTTTCCCAACTAGTGGCATACATGGGCAGTCTGTCACTCTTGACATTAAAACATTTACGGTCCCCTCCCCAAACTAATCAGATGAAAAAATTAAACATCAGATAAAGAAAGATATAAAATTCACAGACTTAGTATCCTCAACTTAGTTATCATCAACGTAGTTGATCATGTGACAGATGCGGAAATGTTTTTTTTCATGACATGACCCGAAATTAATCACGAACATTAATGAATTAAAACGTTTCTGCTTACTCATTTACCCGGTAATTAATTGTCGATTTTACAGGTACAAAAATTGTGCTTTTTCTTGGCACAAATTAACCACCTGCTATTTAGTGAATCCGTTGTCTCAAAAGTACATACCCAACTCATTCAATTTTCCAATGTTCAAATTCACAACGTGTTAGGCTGTTATGAAACAAAGTCCTATGAACTGCAACCAGTTATAACACAAAGACCACAAAACTATGCATAACATCAATCAATAACTGATTTAACTTCAGCAAACACACGAACACTTCACAAACAAATCTGCTGTAAAACTGATGAAGACAGACATATCCTGTAGTTCATTGACACTGTTGGTTTGGTCATTTGACCCATAAAAACCCGTCCCCGATATGACCTATAATGTGTTTGGTGGCAAGTTAAGCCTTACTCTATCTATCTATTATTTCACAAGTGGCATAGTTTTTGTTGTTTCCAATCAGCTGAATGTGTCATCTTCAACATTGTGAAGTGACCACAATCTGCTGTCAATTTTGTTAAGAGCCGTCCAGTGACTGTGTGGTTCGTTCTCTGTGTTGTCCACATTCACCGAAAGCTGATTTGGCCGGGCTCCACCTGTGCTGCTTTGCAAGACACGGCAGTGACCTGTCCAAAATTGACTTAGCAGAGACCATGTGCAACAAGACAGAAGTGTCAGTTAGTGAGGTCAACCCAGAAGCCGACAACCAGTCTTCTCCACACTGTGCAGTTATGTCAACACATGTCTGGAAAAACTAGTACAGATATCCAGGCAAAGCCTACATAAACCTGATTTGATGACACAAATACTGAAATTATGCCACACACTGAGTTACAGACCGAGGCTCCCCATCAGTGTTGACTTCTCCCTCGAACTGTCGACCGACTTGATCTCCACATCACCAGTTTCTTCTTCAATCTACGTGTATACATTTATAGCTGCATCAATGTCCGCATCAAAAAATTGAAATACTGCTTCGTCTTTGAACTGAGCGACATTCAGCATAATGTATTGTACAACATAATGTGAATGTGATACCCACATACTGAATGTGCATTTAAAAGTCAACGAGTAGCCAACTCGGTCTAACACAACATCAAAGTGAGAAGTAACAGAGTAATGAAACTACAACCAAATAACAATAACAGTAATAATAGTAATAATAACTCGATAAAGAGACTTACAGCTGATGCCGACCAGTCACGTACAAAGAGAGTGTGTAATAAAACAATGCTAGTTAATAAAACTAAATATAGTTTTTGACAGACAAAAAAAAATTCGAAAATAGTAAAAAAAACTGTATATTACGAAGATGATGAAAATATGCCAGAGAAATTAATTACAATAGCACTTTCATGGTTCGCAGATGACAACAGGAGACGAAAATATAAAAAAAACAGAGTGAAATAGTACTGGTAAATGAATGCCAAACATGTCTGGTCTCCTGACGACCCCAAGCCACTGGGTTTATAACAGCTCAGTGTGGTAAGCCTTGTCAACTCAAGCAAGCATTCCAGCCACGTCACTCTAAGCCACAGGGTTTATACCAGCTCAGTCAGCACCCCAAGCCACTGGGTTTATAACAGCTCAGTGTGGTAAGCCTTGTCAACTCAAGCAAGCATTCCAGCCACGTCACCCCAAGCCACTGGGTTTATACCAGCCTTGACTGTTCAAGACATTAATCTCAAAGCATGCACACTAATCTTGACAGAAATTATCGGTATAAACGTGGATAGAGACTTCGACAGGACATGAGTGCCAAAAAACATGTGAATAAAGTGAACTGTAAACTATCATATCTTGCCATCCAGTTATTGTCAGTCTTTGTGTACACACATTCCTGTCTGGTCAAAACTTCTGCACAGAATACTTAAACTGTTGTTGTTGTTGTCGTATGCATTTAGGAGCCATAGCTGGTCAGCCAGGCAACGACATCATCGTCTGCAGAGTGTAGTTTAGACTTAAACTGTAACTAGTATTTACAAAATCAGAATCTGTTAACTAAACTGCAACAGCCCTGTGCAACACGTCACATTCACTTATCGTTACTGCTACATTGTTATTTTGAAACTTAAAACACTTTGTGAATTACTGTGGTGTCTAACTAGTGACTACAACTACAGCATTGCGTTGTCTCTGCAATAAAAAAACACTGCCTCTACGAGTCAGCAGTCTAAGAGCTAGCAACTCAGAAGTAACTAAAAACTCCAAAAAACGAGTAAAGAAGCCTCCTACAGGTGATGCAACGCGATGCGTCTCTATTGACAACTAACAACATAAGCTGAATGTCATGTGGAAACTGAACCAAGCCTGGCTAACGTGCAAGCTCGATGCCAAAAGCAGTGGCAAACTGCATTTCATTCATCAGTTTATCAATTTCTGTCTCCAAAGTTCCCAAACTGTTAACACTTCTGGGCAGCTATTTATCTGCAAAACAATTCCAACAGTATTCTTAAGTTAACAGTAACATAACACAAAATACAGGAAAATGGCTGTAACAGTTATGGTCATTAATTATTCTTCTCGTATTCTGAGCATTCTACACAGCTAGACAATGGCAAATCTTAGTTACGGTGGGTTACAAGAACGTTACTTAAAACTTAATTAACTGACTTTTAAGTACTACTAAAGCGAAAAATTGCTGCAAGAAAAGTTAAGTGATGCAGTTAAGTGGCCGATTTGGCCACTTAAATTTTACGGTAAGTGCCAGCTGAGCTATTACTGTACTTATTTGCATGCAAAATAGTTCAAGAGAGTTTCAACAATATCAATCAAACTGCAAGAGTTGCAAACATTTAATTCTGACCACAGAAATTCCTATTTATGAGTGTAGGACGAAGGAGGACTTATGAGACTGGCCTGCAGACTGCCACTCCACTGCTATTTGTCTAGATCTGCAATCTGCCAGCCATTTGCACTTGCGCATACTAACAGACAGACATAAACACAGTATGCTGCTATGCCATGCTATCACTTACGCTACTTCAGCCTAAAACACAGACAGAATGCATGAATTTGCTGTGTGAGAACGAACAAGCTCAGCTACCGTAGAGATAGCCCACGACTGCGGTCGTTACACTGTTCAAAACCACCACTCAAGGTCACTGATCTTAGTACCAACTGAAAGCCCGTATGCGACTTCCAACTAGTAGACAATACAGACTTCCAACTAGTAGATAATACAGACTTATATCCCATCTCGCACCGTTTGCCAGTTACCGTGCACGAAATCTGCTCTCAAGAAACTAGACACATTGCTCTATCCTACGGTGCAAAATAAATGTCAATATCCTGAACCGTTGAGGCGTGGATGAGGAGTGTGACAGACAGACAGACAGAACCACCTTTAGCAATAGCGCAGTCTAACGATGCAGGCTAAAAATTGGTTATACTTTATCAAGAAGCTTGGCAAAGCAGTGGCAACTAGAGCAGTATCATCACTCCAAACAAAGTGAAAGCTCCGTACCTCACTAAAACAGCAAGCTTGCTCTATGCACTGTACAGTGACCCGAGCCAAACACAGGACTGCCGACTCTCTAAGTTCTACTTTCTCACCTTCTTAATCTTCAATAACTTCAAACTCTTCATCTTCTTCATCTTATTTCTCATACTATTACTACCCTCGCCAACACTTGCTGACGGTAAACTGGATTTGGCTGTTTTGGCACCTTCCGACTGGAGCTGCATTTGCCAGAAAAAAAACAGAATATATCCAGTTTATGCACCCGTTTGAAAGTCACACAGTCTATCGGTGCAAATGCTATGCAGAGGGCAGTGACTTTTTTGTGTTTAACATAGTTATACAAATTTTCCTACTTACTTACTGTTGTGTAGTTATTGCTACTGTCATTGCTGAATTTTATTTAGGTCCGACACTCTTCTTATGTGTCGTCGTATGTTATTGTGTTTTACCTACTTTTGTGTTTTGGTATAACACTGTAATTGGCCAGTTGGCCATTCTGTTATAAATAAATGATGATGATGATGAACTCATCTCATCTCTTCATTCAAAGGAAGCGACATCACCCGAGGTTTAAAATCTCTCCATGGCTGAGACTGTTACTTTGGTACAATGCATTTTTGCATTTTTGCAAACTCCCTGCCCAAAGCCAAGAAGCCTATTTATATTCATAGAATTATATCTTTTGTAACATTACATTTGTGCTTACAATTCCGTAATTTTTTGTATCATTATCTTTCCGTTTGTATTTAGAAATTCAACTTCTTGTCTGGTCTAGTTGAGCTGTTTCATGACACACAGATATCAGAACACAAGTATCTGCAAGCAGCACGATCAGGTGGAAACTTAGTAGCTGCTACCACTATTTCACTGGCAATATTTTTCTCATCATCATTGTCGTCGTCCGCAGTCAGTTACAGTCTACTTGCTGTTGTTGCTGGATACCACGCACCAGTATACTCTGCAGCAGTGAACGCATCCTGCCATTGTGAGTGTTTGTGTAAACACACAGTATAGGATTAACGTTCTTCAATGTGGCTGAAAAAGACCTGTAAGTATGTAAAGTATTTAAATGGCGATTGTAAAGCGCGATCACTTAAACACCTCCAGCGCGCTAACGCTTCAAATGTCCGGAGAACAGATACATCTTCAGGTCCCGTCTGAATTGTTTAGAGTCAACAGCTGAATCCTGCAAATGATCAGGCAGTGAATTCCAGAATGTTGGTCCGACGACAGAAAATGCACGGGTCCCAAAAGTGCTGCAGCAAACTCGCAGAATTGGGAGTTGATGACATGTGACAGATCACAGATGCTGGCGATCAGGAACTTCAAAGACTGGCACACAGTAGTTGGCGAGGTCCCTTGGAGCTCGGTGCTGAAGACAATGATGATCTATCACAGCAAGCTTGTACTGCATTTGCTGAGGAATAACCAGCCGGCGCAGGTCGTCATGCATCAGCCGAGACAGACCGCGCTCATATTTCCATGTCCCTGTGACCAGATGTGCTGCAGCATTTTGAACATGCTTCAACTTGTCCATGACCTTCTCCGGCACGGAGTACAAAACGCAGTTATGATTGTCGACACGCGATGTGACAAAGGAGTGGACCAATGTCTTTACAGACTCAATGT
>Ga0209562_1000845_pt1 | contig 11062 bp, 5 predicted proteins | sample WorMetvacBELIZE2_FD_187399 | JGI IMG/M metagenome (GOLD analysis project Ga0209562, IMG submission 187399) | Marine gutless worms symbiont microbial communities from Max Planck institute for Marine Microbiology, Germany - Olavius vacuus BELIZE.2... | ecosystem: Host-associated > Annelida >...
CTAATAGGAAGTCCACTACGCGCTTTCCAATGAGCCTAAAATGATCATCGTACGTTGCCCTTAAGTCCCCCAAAGGTGGCTCAAAACGCAAAACGGCCGATTTTCCTCTAAAATCGCACTTCGCTTGAAGAAAGTCTGCTACAAAGTTTCTTTGTGTGAAAACTGTCAGCGGCAAAGTTGTAGGGCATTCATTGGCCTAACTATCCATGTAAAAATTATTGGTGGGTGGACCTTCTACTTGAAATTTTGGGCCAAAGTGACCACGTTGGAGCGAAATCGCCGATTTTCGATCTATTTTCGCTCGATATATTAGATTTGTCGAGTAGATAGGCCCATCATAGCTCAGCGCACCTGTTAAATTTCAAATATATTGCTCTTTCGAAATTAGAGCGCCGTAAACTAGACTGGGGTCATCGAAGCTAAATTTCGCACTTTTTCAGCCCGTAAAAATTATGGGAGGGGTAAGCGAAAATAATGCCTTGAGTCGGTGCTTTGAGCACAGCGTCGGACGTAATCTGTAATATACTTTTATCGAGGGAGATTGGCTGAGAGGATCAACAAATTTTCCTGCCATAACTCTTAGGGGGAGTGGCGAAATCGCCCCTTTTTTCAGAAAGGGTGGGCTGAACTCTTGGGAAGACACAGAACCTTTATCGATGCTCTCCGAATGTGTGATAGTTTTCACATTATGTTGTTCTGTTTCTGCACTAGAGCGCCCATCAAAAGCCACATTTCGGCCAAATGTCTCTATATTGTTATATAATGTAAGCGCGTGGGCGTTGAACGTGCCCGAAAAGGTGAGCTTAAATAGGGCCGTGAAGACAACAGCACAGGTAAGCCCGAAAGCAATACCGGTGTACCCGTCTGACTCAGCAGGTAACGCAGTACAAAATCTGGCGCCAAACTCTCGCATAGCGTCGCGGTGTGAGCCACTTTGCGGCGAAGTTCGAATGATACAGCAAATCCCGCAGTTGCATCCCACATACCACCAGTTTGCACAAGAAATCAAAGGAAAAAACTTTTTTAAAGTTAATTAATTAATTAAAAACAGCAAGTCGAAAAGGCAAAAACAGTTAACTAACATGACTTTTTGATATTGATAATGTTCGTTACTTAGGGCGATTCACTTTCCATAATACCATCATTTTTCTGGTTTATCTGCGACAGTTGACGGTGAGTAAAGACGCATATAAATTTGAAGTTTTGTAAACCAACCATGCGGACGTTATGACAAAAATTAGCGGCTTTGTAACCTTGACCTTTGACCTGTTAATAGAATGGGACCGTGTTCTGGGCTGGACGTAATCAATCATGCCAAATTTCAACTTGATCGGTTCAGGGGTTGCGGAGCCCAGGGTGTCCGAAAATTGCTATCTACCGCTGACTGGAGGTATATCGCCCTTACAACAGTGTACGTGCTACACTGTGATAACTTCTTCACATATCATTGCTAACACGTCTGAAAACAATGCTGCAGCAGGAAGCAGCGTCGGCTATAAATTAAACAAGCCGGCCTCGACGTCACTCACACCGTCGAAAAATATAGCTCTGCCGTTATAGCATCCATACATATGTTACAAATATGACCTCTGACCTCCAGGGGTTAAAGTATAATTTCCAAAGTGGGGGGAACTGTTCAGTTCTCTGGATCCCACTTCGTTGCCGGGTCCCCGTTTATTTCTGAGCCCATGTTCCAATATATATATATATATATACATTTTTATTTCGTCATAGAGACAGCGACAACAAATCAAATAATAAGATAAAGCTCTCAAATTATCAGTGATCGACTGAATGTATTAAGCATGATTTCATGTTTTTTTTAATATCAGTTTTGTTGTAAAGACGTTTAACGTCGTGGATTTATGATCGTAAAATGTGAAATTTTGAAATACTTATTAACTATGAAATTACTATAGCAAAAGTTGCTAATTTGCTGGACCCAGAAACGTATGTTCCCGTTGTGAAATCCAATAATCATGCAGCCGGATCGCTCCAGGCTAAAATTTCCGGGCCCTGGAACGGGGAGACAATACTTTACGGACATCATAGGTTTATCTTCAACCGCTCGAATTCGGCGAAATAACGCGAAATAAGGGCTATTACGACGTTCAAGGTCATTCAAGGTCATTGAAGGTCATCAAGATCGGTATCAATCGAAAGCCCATATGCGACTTCCTACTAGTGATTAATACTGACACTTCGTGAAACGACAAAAAAGAGACAAAGGCACAAAATGTGCCGAAACGAAACCGGATGAAAATTAGAAATTCGCTCTCAACATCGGATCACGAGTTTTCTTTTGCTCAGCTCAGTAAGTCTCAGTTATATAAGGCCTACCTTCATCCGCCTCCGATCGGCGCCTCGTACAGCGGTCGTCAAAAACAGATTGACGTCGCACTAATGTTGGTAATTTGCTGATGATGGCAGCCGGACGGCGGCAGTTGATGGGACCGTGTGATGATGTGGGGAAGAACTGGCATCGTAGTTGAAATGTGATCAAATGGGGGGTCCAGTTCTAACGCAACATGGTTAATGTAAATCTGCAGATAATTATTTAATTACATTACATTACCATGCAACAGTTACTGGGTGTATGCTAATATATAAGATAAAATCGTCCAGTAGCATATCACAGAGTCGGTGGAGCTTAAGCAGTGATGTCAAAGGAGTGGTTATAGAAATGGGTCTTTAGCGGCCGTTTAAATAGTTTTGAGTCGGTAGTATTACGAATATGGCTGGCAATGCGTGCCGCCGCAATTCCGTGGCTTCCGTACCTAAAGTAGGCCTATCATATCCTTGATCCCGATGGTCGGATATTAAATTTACCCCGGAAAAGTGGCCTAAATAAGCTACAGCAGAAGCTTTGACAGCCTGAAAATGATTCTCGAAAACTCACAAAGTATTTGCAGTAACATATCCCATCAGTGACGTAGGTGGGATGTAAAGGGTAGGCGGAGTAAATTCCAAAGGAATAAAAGCGCCAAAGGTGCAACGATCGGGAAAAATTTAGGTTTAATTCCGTTTGGGGGCAGAAAAAACACTAAAGCTTCAGACTCCAGAGACCACCCCTGTACACAAAACTTTTTCCCTTAAATTATTAACAGCCCTCTTGAAACCTCTGCCAAGGAGGTTATTGCAATGCCCGACGTTTGTCTGCCTGTTATCATTTTCACATTAAAACTATCTTCGTGAAAATTTCGCCGCAAACGTAACTACGGACAAGGAAAACCCGATTAAATTTTGGAAATCATGCGCCTCCGTGTCCGCATCCATAAATTTTAATAATAATAATAACATTTCCAATGGCGCCGTAAAGTTGTGACTTCAGAGGCGCTGTGTGATTCTTTGATATTGCAATATAGGACATTTTCCGCACAATTTGGCTCATATGTCCGAAAAAAAACTGACCGGAAAAAAACTTCACCACAGATGCATCTTTGGACAAGGAAGTCCTGGTTACATTTTAGAAGTAATCCGGTTCTGGAGTCCTGATCGCGATCCGTGTACGGATTCCAGATCCGACCAGATTCGTTTCGGCAGAAATAAGTAAGTAAGTTTGGTTTAGTAAGGTTTAACGTCCCACTCGACACATAATAGGTCATTTCGGGGACGAATCTTCCTAGGCAATCAATCACGCTGGTACTGATAACGAAAATGTAACGAACTAAACAAAGCATGCACCCATAAACCGAACAAAATAACAAAAACATGACCTATATCTAACAACGAGAAAAAACCTAAAGCTACAACTAAGCCCTGGTTTAGTCGCCTCCTACGACATCCAGCCAGGAAACGTGAGTAAGTAAGCAATATATATTAAGATGCGACAAACGCACATAAAACACAAAGAACTACACATAGCGATATGCGCTCACTGAATGCCCTTGTTTACAGTATTTTAAAGTATTTTACTTCTTACCAGACACGAATTTGTTATTCATACTGGCGACGGTCTTGGCAAATTCCGTTGTCATGTAGCTGAATTCGTCTTCTCCATCAATACAGCGCTCTTGTGCTGCCCGAGGACATGCCAGTTTATATTAAATTATGTCTTACGGCGTCGTTCTTGTTTACTTACTTACGTACTAACACCGCACCAGTCCCAATTCGTCACTAGCCAAGCATCAGAACTTGTCCTCGTGCCGTCACGACGGGCTGCTACTGTACCTGGCCGCTGGTCCAGCCAGTCGGCGGCGTTTGACAGGCGTCGCCGGTCGCCAACAAAGGCTCGCTAATGCAGGCTGCCGTCCAGCACCGGCGAGCGACTCTCGCGATGCACGTGCGTCGGCCGAACCGGGCGATCGAGCGCCATTGTCGCCTTTAAATGTCGATTTGACGGCCTCGTCGCGTTCGACGCACATCTGATTTTCACCGCCCGATAAGCACCGTAGAGCGGCGAAGTGAAATGGCAACGCGAATTAGTTCGATTTAAAGCCGGAATGCTAACTGGAGACTGTCATTTCGTTAGCTCTGGACAGTGCGTTTATTGTGAAAATACTATTACGGTATTACCTGAATATCATCATCATCATCATCATCATCATCATATCAAATCAAATCAAATCAAATTTCTTCGCCATAGAGTACACAATATAAAAGTTCATAAAAATAACATTTCATTTGGCTGGACAGACAGGCGACAGCTTCGCACTTACGTGCGTGATCATCATCATCATCATCATCATCATCATCAGCTTTTAATACATCCAACAGAGCCTATACACAAGGCGCATCGTGACTGCTTGTGATTATTCGCACCTCAGAAATACTCTTACAAGAGTGGCGCTTATTTTATAATTATCGTAATACTTTGTTATTACAATAATCTTAATAATATTCCGGTAATATTTTTAACATCACTGTAACATTAGAATATTATAATAATATTATAATGTTACAATAGTATTAATAATATTCATTTAATATCAACTAAATTATAGTAGCCTAATATATTCATCTTTATTTCATCAATACTATAATAACAAGTATTATTATTAATAACTTGTCGTAGACGGCTTACTGCAGTCACGGAACTGACATCTCTGGCTGCTTTTTGGATTTCAACTGCTCGTGTTTTTTTCAAATTTCAGTTTTCATTACTTTGATAAAGTCGTGTGTTATACTTTCTGGCTATTTCTGCATATTATCATTGTGCCGTATACACATTGGGCTTACGCTTAACGGTGGTGAACTATGTAATTAGCCAAAACACAAAATAGCAGATAAGTTCTGAAAATTATTAACTTTTGATTCACAGTAAAGTATATCGTAATGGACCCGTACAAAATAATACAATTTCACGAGAAATGAAAAAATATTAAAGTTACTATGCAAGCGATAATGTCTTAAACATGTCTGAACGGTGACATAGAAACATCGTCACCTGACTCACTGAAACATTTTGGCGTATGGAAAAATAGATGAATAACGACAATTACTACACTGTTTCTCAAAAAAGTTCCCACCCTTAAACTCTCCATAACTTTGTCAAATTTAACCGATTTTCAAAATTTTTGCACTGCTGGAAATTTTGAAAATCGGTGAAGATTTAACAAAGTTATAGAGAGAGAATGAAATTTGCTACAAAATTCACATGACAATATTCACCTCACCTTAGGTATGTTGCTACACTACCTTGGGACATTAAAAATTTAATGTGCTAAAGTATGAGATTTTGAGCAATTCATTTAACTCCATATAAAGCATATTTTATTTCGAATATCATATTTGTTAATTTTGTGAACATGTAAACATAAAAGTATGGTGCATCGGTCGACCGAGTGCTCAAAACCATGCCAGACATCAATCAAGCGCTGCTTAATTCAGTTCATCGACGTCATGAACTTGATAGACCTGCTGCTGCATTTCTCCCCATCAGTGTCATCAATGACGCAGGTGATAAGTGGCGCAAACGTCTCTGTGTGGGTATTCTTGTGAAAGTATGAAATTTTAAGCAATTAATGTAACTCCATATTATGCGTATTTTATTTTGGTTATCGTATTTGTAATTTTGTGAACATAAAACAGGAGTTATTACGTTACGTGCAGCAGAATTTTGCCCGTTTCGGTCTTTTGTGTTTTTCAAGGTAGTGGAGTAACACCTTTACAGTATGGCGAAATATGACATGGATTTTGTTGCAAATTTCATGGAGAATACGACAGTGAAAAATCGGTCAACATATGTCGAACTTATGAACGATTGTATAGTGGCACAATTTTTTTTTATTGAGACAATGCGTACTATGCTGTTATTATTATTATTATTAACCGCCGGATGTGGTCGAAATGCTTATGTTTATGTTAAAATCCGCAGCCCTATTTTATATAAATCTTTATTCACCAAACTAGTGGTAGCAAAGATAAGAAAAACAACATATTTTATTCGTCTACTTTATTTTTTAACCATTAGAAAACCTTGGTTCAGCCCGCGCAGCGACGACCCGGACCCGCCGAAAGTGTGCCAGAGGTTAAGTCCTAGGTTGAACTTTTAATAAATCACTCAGAATTTTCGCCCATCCGTCCTCTAAATTTTACAGAGGTCAGAAAGTGCGACAGTTGGCCTCGATTTTCGACAAAAGTCGAATTAAAGCGATCTGCATCATATCTGAAATATGCGAAGTTGCATTTGGAGCGCCCAATTCGCCTGCGTCCTTCCCAAATTTTATGCACGTTGATCCCCCAACTCCGAGAAACAGGCGGTACAAAATTTCTCCCTGCAACTTGGTTGAATCATCGCCTAATTTCGCATGCACGCATGTACTCTCTCTTACCGACAAAACAGAACTAAGTTCGTAAGCAGGAAGTGTGTCGTGCTTTTGACAGTGCGGAATGCGGAATGCGGAAAATCGGCAATGCGTATTTTGCGGAATGCAGATGCGAAAAAAGTTGCGGAATGACATAAAATGCGGGATGGAATAATGCGGAATGGAATGTCGAATACCTCTATCGTGAATGTGGCTTTGTTTATTAACAGGTTTATTCGTCAATAAAAGAACGACAGAATGATAAAAAAACAAGGAAAAATACAGAAAATGGCGTGTATTGATGGAGATTGTTTATTCGATAATTATAGCGTCAGATCGGCGATCTGATAGTAAGTAAGTCAATAATTGATAGGGTCAGATCGGCGATGTTTTCATTGTAACGTTGTGTTCTGTGTTGTTGACTGTACCAACTATAGTGTATGTTCATAATGTTTATGCTGTTTGTCGACGTTGTGGTATTTGTCTCGAGGATTCATGTTCGAGTAAAATACAGCAGGTCTAATTGCCTTTTTAATGCTGTTATTCACACACGTTAAACCATAGGCATAGCCAGGGAGTGCACCCCGAGGGCGAGAACTCCCCCAAAATAAATATTGGGCGGGGAGTGCGCGGGTGGTTAATTTAGGGGGTAGGTTGTATAGCCGTAAAATAATGTGCAGAATTTAATGGCATTTCTGCAGCAATTTGCAAACTTCCTCCTCTGTATGGTTGTTTAAAGAATATGACTTCGTGCTTGCTGATCTTAACATATCTGTTTTCACAACACTGTTGTCAGGTTCAGGTAGTGGCGATCTGACGCTATCAATTATTGAGCTACTTAACGTCAGATCGCTGATCTGAACCTATCAATTTTTACAACATTTTAGTGTCAGATCGCCACGATCTGACCCTATCAAATATTAGCTACCTACTGTCAGATCGCCGATCTGACGCTAACACTATTCTTGTTTATTTTGTTTGGTTAAAAGTAGTGAAGTTTATCTGTAAATATTTTACTTCGCCTTTTGTTCTCGTAAAGAAATTGAACAAAATTAGCAAACCGGAAGAGAAATACGAGCTATAGGCCAATATAACTTTTATAGTTGCTACTGATACCACAGCAGCTAGGCTATTTCTGTGTTTGAAAACTGTCAGTGACGAAGTTGTAAGATATTCATTGGCCTAACTAACCGTGCGAAAATGATTGATGGGGACGTCTCCCGGTTGGAACGAAATCGCCGATATTCGATCTATTTTCGCCCGTAGCGCCTCAGCCGTAACACCTAGCGAAAAAAGTTCAATTAACACTAATAGGAAACAGTACGAGATAGGATGTCAGTTACTATTAATCACTAATAGGAAGTCGCATACGGGCTTTCGATTGATACTGACCTCGATGAGCTTGAATAACCTTGAGCGGCGTAATAGCCCTTATTTTGCGTTTTTTTCACCGTATTCGATTGCTTAGCTGGCCCATTACTTCACAATGGTTAAAGACAGATCTATTTATTTCTCGTACTTACATTCATTTTCTGTCCGTGCATTACTGGTGCTCAGTGTGCTGTCTTTTTGAGTTGTCTGTATTCAATTTTTTAAATGTAAACTTACGGCTGCCTTATATATCACCAATCGTCCGTGCTCTTTATTAACCTAACACTCGTTTCCACCAAACCGCGGAAAGCGGAACGCGGAATTGGGCTAACGTGTAAAATGCGGAGTCATTCCGCATTTGTAGTCCGCAATATATATATTATAGCCTATACACATCGCCGATTTCCCGCATTCCGAATCCGGCTGCTGATTGCCGGCGGAGGAATAAAAAAATATAGTAGCAGATAGGCCTACATCTGGAAGCCGGAGGCACTTATCTAGTAAGTAGTAAGATATTAGAAAAATTAATTATCCCCAAATCTGGCAACAATAATTATGTTTGAAAAAAATGAACACAAAAGAGCACTTTAGACAGCAAAAGTAAGCAAGAAGAAGAGTATTGATGTTGGTGTGGCTGATCATTGTTTACTTCAGTGTGAACTGTTCCATCCGCGCCCACCATCACCAACAATTACGTTTGAGTATCGAAAGCTGGACAACATTACTGAACCTGACTTTGTCTCTTGCTTAGCATCTTCTCAGCTGGTCAATGATCCAGCTTCCACTGTCGATGAGTATGCCGAGCAGATGCGGTCTGCGATTGTGAATGCACTCGATCAGCTCGCCCCTATCAGGAAGTCAACCAAGCGAGCTGGTAAGCCAGTCAACCGATGGCTGTCACGAGACGCCATTGATGCCAAGCAGCACCGGCGTCGCCTGGAACGACAGTACCGTCGTACACGAACTGAACAGGACAGGGTCGCATACCGGCAAGCGTGTCGAGCTGCCAACAGTGCCATCAATGCTTCACGTCGAACATTTTACGCTGACAGACTTTCTGAATGTCCAGCTGATGACTGCCGAGGTCGATGGAAGACTGTAAAGGAGCTGCTACATTGTAACCGACTGTCACTAACATCTGATTATAATGCATGTCTGACTCGATGTCGCGAACTTAGCAGTTACTTCATTGATAAAGTGTCTAATATTGCTGCAACTATAGCTAGTCAATTGTCTGTTGGATACCATTGCTGTATTGTACCGCCTGCTGTGCCTTGTACTAGTGCTGTTAGTCACTTGGTTCAGACTAATGTTGATGAGGTATGTGCTTGTATTAGGAAACTGCGTAATAAGTCCTCACCTGTTGACTACATTCCTACCTCTCTACTGAAACGGTTATCACACATCCTGGCCCCTTATATTGTTAACTTGGTTAATATGTCTTTTGCCTCTGGTCAGTTTCCCAGTCAACTGAAGCTTGCTCATGTTACACCAGTACTAAAAAAGGCTGGTCTTGATGATTCTGAGCCATGTAACTACAGACCTATCTCCAATCTCAGTACAATTTCGAAGATTATGGAAAAGATATATCTGGCTAGGCTTAAAAATGTCATTTTTGCATCACCGAACTTCCCACGTCATCAATCTGGTTTTCGTCCTGGTCATTCTACAGAAACTGCTCTACTTAAGGTGTTTGATGATCTCGTTGGTAATGCTGAGAAACAGTATGCTACACTGCTCCTATCATTGGATATCTCTTCAGCATTTGATACGATTGACCACACCATCTTATGTAGTCGTATTAGAGAAGATTTCGGTGTTGATGGCACTGCCCTTGAGTGGCTACACTCCTATCTAGTTGAACGACAGATGTATGTTGCCCTAGCAAAAGCCAAGTCTGATCCTGTCTGTTGCAAGTTTGGAGTGCCACAAGGCTCAGTCTTGGGGCCGATTCTTTTCTCACTGTATATATCACCCATTGGACGACTAGTTGAGTCGTATGGCTGCAGTTACCATCAGTATGCTGATGATACCCAGTTATATCTGGCTGTACGACCCGGACAAGGCTATTCTTCGCTCCAGACATGTACTGCTGCTGTGAGGTCGTGGTTTCTCATGAATAACATGCTGTTGAATCCATCCAAAACCGAGGCAGCTGTGTTTGGTACACAAGCCCGTCGTTCTGCACTTCTGCCTATTGTCAGTTCGGTTGATGTTGCTGGTACCAGTATCCAATTATCAAATTCTCTTAAGCTTCTAGGTGTCACATTTGATGGTCGTTTGTCATTTGATGATCAAATTACTTCTGTTGTTAAAGCTTGCAATTATCACTTAGCTGCCCTGCGCCATATTAGGCCAGTGCTGTCCAAGGATGTTGCATCAACGATAGCATGTAGTATTGTCGGAACCAGACTGGACTATTGCAATGGTTTGTACTATGGCATGTCTGCATCAAATTTCACCAGGCTTCAAAGAGTGCAGGATTCGTTGGCTAAGACTGTAGTGGCTGCTCCGCAGTTTGTGTCAGCCAGTGCAGCACGTCGTTCCCTTCACTGGCTACCTATCAGACAGCGGGTGAGGTACAAGTTAGCAGTTGTCTCGTTCAAGGCCTATCACACTGGTGCACCTAATTACTTGTCGGTATTGTTACAGGACTATTGTCCAACAAGGCGATTACGATCATCCAGTTCACTTCTGTTATCAGTCCCTCGTGTCTCGTTGCAGATGACCACACGTGGCTTTGCCCACGCGGCTCCATCCACATGGAATTCTCTTGACCTCTCAGTTCGTTCCATTCCTACTCTACCTGCTTTTAAACGCCATCTTAAAACTTACCTTATGTCTGCTGACCATTCTTCCACCTAGGTACACTCATCCCCGCGCCTCTGATTCGCCTTGCGAAGTATGGCGCGTTACAAATTGTGATTTGTATTTGTATTTGTATT
>Ga0209562_1000846_pt1 | contig 11058 bp, 12 predicted proteins | sample WorMetvacBELIZE2_FD_187399 | JGI IMG/M metagenome (GOLD analysis project Ga0209562, IMG submission 187399) | Marine gutless worms symbiont microbial communities from Max Planck institute for Marine Microbiology, Germany - Olavius vacuus BELIZE.2... | ecosystem: Host-associated > Annelida >...
GTCCCCTACAATGGTGTGAATACTGTGATAAAAGTGTGAAAATATAATCAAGGCTATTTAGATACGATAAGAATGGAGAAACAAGAAGGAAAATTGAAAATTTAAAAAATGAGGATAATCATAAAATCAGTGAAAAAAGTAAACTATAAACATAGCTACAATAAAACAATCCAGCTGGTGATCTATAAATGTGTCAATGCAGAATAACAAACACAAAGAGCAAAGAGGCAGTGAAAGGTAACTACAAGCTACTGTACACATATAAATATACTTAAAACTGAAATTAAGTACCTGCAAAATATCTTAGGTGGCAGCTAATTACTGTTTTATATTTGACACTGCAGAAAGCAATACGTTGGACAAACCATTGCCGTGATCTCTCCATCAGCCTGCAGATATTCAACAATCTTGCTCTTGTGGGTCGGTTCAACACGTGCAAAGAGACGAGCCCGTCGTACAGCCAGCGCCTGATCAGCAGCACTGAGATCATCGAACTCACGCCCAGTGTACGACAAACCAGTTGTGTTCTCATCCTCAGCAAATATGCCAATACGTCGGCAAATAGCCTCAGCTGTTGCCTGAAAACGAATAACAAAAATTAAACCGTTCACTAAACATCATACTTCAGAATTCGGATTCAAGAAATAACATGTTTCCGAACACATGAAACTTGCAAACACGCAATAAAAATTCTACTTTATTTTTGTCTGAATACATCCAAATGGTGCACAAGAATCTGCAGTGATCCATTATTCCAATGAATCCACATGACATCAATAAATTGAATAAAGACTGTTTGGCATCAGGCTGCCTCTAGGGCAAGAATTTAATGAGCTTACCAGCTGATAGTAAGTGACTTGTGGTCCACTTGGAGATATCATAAACCACCATGCTGCCGCCGCAACAGTTGCCACTGTACCATGCCTGCCTAAACCTGTGTTATCCTACGGATGAACCCTGGGCATAGACAGCTATGCCGACTTTTTGTTAACTGCATCACATGATCCTAGGGAATGACATCACTGCTGACATAATGTGCCAACATCAATGTGCTGGGACTGCTGGCACCCTACAATACCCATATAATAACTACGTGATTACATTTTACTGTCACCAATGAACAGGAATTACTATACCTTGTTGTCACCTGTGATAACAATCACGTGGATCCCAGCCTGTCGACATTCTTTGACGGCATCAATAACTTCAGCTCTTGGTGGATCGAGCATTCCAACAATGCCCACGAATGTACAGTTTGTCTGCAACATTATAAACACGTCATTAAATGTATTACTGCTCTAACAATGTACGATGAAATACTGCCAAACTTATGTGCAGTTTTACACGTGATCAGAAATCAGATAACAGTTCTATTGTCATTGCTAACCTGTAAAATAAACTACCCGATAAGGCAGAAACTGCAAACTGAATTTCACTTAGTGAACAAAATGTGACAACATGCAACATCCAAGGAAACATGTCACAGTTCTTCAGCTGAAAGTGTCAGAACAACAGTTTGAAAGCAACTATCAGTTTCAGTTTGGTATACCTGCAAATTATAACAGGTTAAGCATTGCAGCTACCTGCAGATCACTATCATAAAATTCTGTCTTGGCACACACTATGGGACCTCTAATAGGAAACCTAATAATCTGAATTTGATTAGCACTAATTTACTGACTTACATTTTCATAAGTCATAAATTAAATGTCAACCAGCACATAATGTGGCCCATCAATAATCTCACTAAGTCAGCAGCATATTTCTGTCAGTCAAGCTCGGTGCTAGAACTTGTTCTGTTCCACAGTGCTAAGCTGACAGACCTCAAAGTGAATAAACTGAGTTGGATCAGTTAGGTTCATGTCCTCCTTCTTGCGAGGCTCGTCAACAGTTGCCAAAGCCAGACAACGCAGTGAATCACGGCCTACAACCATTGCATGTTTCACACATAATGAACACTGATAACGTACAGATGATGACAACCATGATGATAACAACACAGTTGTTTAAGATTACTTGGCTTCTTCAGTCCAGAACGGATCGTCTCTTGACGTAAGACATTACACGATTAAAGATATTCAAATGCTGTTTGAAAACTTACCTTTCACATAGCCCTGCCATGTCCTAACTATACCTCATAGCAGATATCGCTTTATTTTATGTGTTAGGACTATCGAGCGATTAATTTTTTACTGCATTAATCGCATAATTAATTATTTTAATCGTTCCTTAATCAAGATTTTAAGACATTTTGTTTGTGCTGACTTTACGCTGCTACCACTGCAAAATTTTGCTATCAAATGGTGCTTGATAAAATACACTAAAAGAACTCAAATTACTGACCGTTGCTCAATGAATGATTGAATCAACTGAATATACTGATACTGAAATATAACACGAGTTAACTGTACACTGATACGACGCCAAGATGACGACAAAACTACAACGACATTTAAATTCAAACAATGGATCACACAGACTGGCATAAGAATATGTGCAACTTGCAGAAACTGTATTTCAGATATATATGACTGAAAAATGCACCTGCTGTGATGATTTGTGTATGTGTTGAACGGCAGCACTGCTGCTTTACATAGTTTTTGACACAATGTTAAACAATTTTAGTAGCGTTTTTTTTATCGCAATTAATTCTTTAGTGCATACCAGTTCCATAGTGTCTGACTTCTTTCATAATTTCAGCTTTAATATCTGTTGTCATTGGTACACGCCCCGTGCCAACACGTACATATTGACAACGGTCCAAGACACTCTCTGGAGCCCCCTGCAGCAAACATCAACCGTAAATGTGCTAAATTGCGCCTTATCGAATCTACACATGAAGAAATACTTAGACTGGCATTCCAATGATATCAGATACAACAACTGTTATATGAGCTGACATTATCACCTGAGACTAGTAATTAACAACAGCTGTGAATGCAATGAGCATAGAAGACTACATAGCCACCCACCTTGACAAACATCTTTGGATCAGCACCAAGCTTCGTCATTGTGGTAGGAGTACAGTAGCAACTCATCGACTTGCGGTCTCGTGAGAACTCCAGAGTAAAGTCCTTGTGCCACATGCGGTGGATAGCATTCATGCTAGCTGTGCCCAGCTCTTTGCGACTTAGTTTCTTGCGGTCGACTGCTGTAACATTCATCTTCTCCGTCAACACAACGAGTGCCGTCTCTGTTGCCTCGCCAACTTTCTCATACACACCTTTCTCCTGCCAATCAACATAAATTCAAACTTGTACCGTTAGACTAATTACAAACGAAACCTGCAACTCAACTCCACACTTCAGTTACATGTCCAGCTACAATAATAACATTAATACTACTCCTAATAATACTATCAACAACAACAGTAACAACAACAACTACTACTACTACTACATGTAATAACAACAACATGTTTTAGCATGTTTTTAGCCTAGTGTTCTATGGACTGTGGTTTAAAATAAGTGTGAATGATAATGATGAATAGTAGTAGTAGTAGTAGTCGTGGAAGTGGTAATAGTAATAACAGTAGTATGCATATTTCTATCCTGCTGATGGCAATTATACAACTTACACAATTTCTAAATAAAGCATATGGCATTAGCCAACGGTTTCATTTTCTGAATGCTTGGCACATGGTGGCAATTTCAACATGGACATGGAGAGATAAAGTTGCAACTATAAAACAATGTGGTAACAGCAAAATAAAAAAAATGTAAAATACATCTCATTGACCTGGTCTTTGCACAGATACGGATTCAGTTCTCTTGAGATATCCTCGACAAGGTCTTTCCAAGCTAGTAAGGTCAACTGTGTGCTCAACTGCTCACTAAATAAGTTTTTCTAAGCCAGTGATTCATAACTGTACCTCATTATAGTCTAGGCCGGAGTCATTGCACATAGAGCAAATCGTTGCAAGTTCAACGAGAGCATCGTATTTACTGCAGTCCACCTGCTTGCCATTCAGTGTTCTACAACACAGCAACATTACTACACACAGTAGCAACGACATCACACAAACAACAGGCAACCAATCTCCGTACAGTAACGTGCCCACTATTGAGGCAACAATGTGTTGCATCATTTCTTTGACAACTATGTAATGTGCTAAATCGCTACATCTATCACAACATACAAATAAGTAAACAGTGTCTTCACAAATTCTGGATCCCTCACACCAACTTACATTCACAAACTGCTAGGAAGTCACCTACACTTCAAAACCGTTTGGTTTGTTCCACTTGTATCCAGGGTACATGTTTATTACCACAGATTTTTCTACTTGTAGCATCACAAAACACGTAACATAATTAATGTAGCATAATGTGTTGGAGAGATATCTTAGTACCAGCTTAGTACCTAGCAAAATTTGGGCACAAAATTCAATCCCCAATGTGACCAAAGACAAAAATCATTTCAATAGCATCTCACATCTTTCCTTCTGGTGAGTATGTAGTGCCAGAAATCTCAAAGTGAAGTAAATCTCGAGGCTCGTCTCCATTCTCCATATGATTGAATACAAACATCTGCCACACACGTGCAAATACTACGTTTCAGTTGACAAAAAAAAAAAACAAAAACAAAGTGGCATTAAAACGTTAAATTTATAACTTCTAAGACTAGAATGACTCGAAACCTGACGATATGGTATACAAAGGTGAAGTTAAAATGCACCATCGAGTTGCTCACATTCTCTACAATACATTGTTTATCCCTGCCATTCAGCATTAACATGCACAGAAACATAAACACACATATTTACAAACACACCTACTCTGCAGACTTCCCCAAGCTGTTCCCAATAAGAGAGTAAGACACACTCAGCCAACTGACAGCCTCAGCATGTGGTAACAGTAACCATGGCAGACATTGCCTCCCCACAACAAATGAGCACAAAAATACTACTTATCACTGTGACTGCAATGACAGTTTTAAAGAATAAAAACTTACAAATTCCAATAATGCAACTTAAAATGATACTGATTTATTTAACTTAAGCATTAGCCATACGGTAATATAAGAATTCACATACTCTGCAGGCAGACATCTGATTCGTTGTCAATGTTCCTGTTTTATCCGAACAGATGACTGAAGTGCAACCGAGTGTCTCGACTGATGGCAAACTCCGAACTATCGCGTTCTTTTTAGCCATTCGCCGCGTACCAAGTGCAAGGCATGTTGTAATGACAGCCGGCAGTCCTTCAGGAATGGCAGCTACAGCCAGTGCCACTGCAATCTTGAAGTAGTATATTGCACCCTACAATGCAAGCAGTACACAGTGCACACTGCAGTGCACAGAACAGATCCAAGCACACACTCCAGTCCTAAGCAACAGTTAACAAACCAAACAATTGTAAACACATTCACTTATATATACTGTAATGCTTACAAGTGACAATGACAACTGTAACTGTTCCAGTGAGAAACAATGTTGATTTATAAAAAGTGATTCCACAACTTTCTTTAAAATCACTTCACCTTGTTTTGTATCGACATCTCAAAATATATATAAACAAAACTAACGGACTCAGGTCAGCTAATGTTTAAACAATTTCACAAAAAAAGTAACAAAGAAAGTGAAAAATGGTTATACTCATGATGCTGATACACACCTTAATCCAAGATTCACCATGTACAGGGTCATTAAAGTGGCCGATATTTATGGCCCATACAGCAACACACACGATCGAGATGACCTACAAGCAGATCACATATGTCACACTCCCAACAGTTTAACTGCAATCTACAGATGGTTCAATGATCTTCCACACTACACATTCGAGTTAACACAAAATTTTAGAATCAGAATGGTTATCAAATAGCTCTAGAGAAGGTTTTAGAGATGTGCAGGCCAAATCTGAGACAATGCCCAAAATGCTGAGGCAATATTTATAGCAGTCAGAAGTGTGAAACAGCACTATAAGGCCAGCACTCATCAGTGGTCCAGAGCACAACCAGACACCACAGCTTTTATGCAATCTAAGAGCACAAGGTGGGCTTCCTGAGACTGCAAAACAGTTGTTTATATCACTGGTGAACACCTGCAGAGGTGGAAGAGTACCTTTGTCCCCAACATCAAACCCTCATGGACGATCATCCCTGTCACCCGCCTCTCTTTACGCCTACATATTATATCACACCACATTTGCACAGCATGGCAAAGGACGGCCACTGAAATAGTAGTACACTGATCGGTTATAGAACAATACGATACAGTACAAGAGACTGAGCTGTCACAGACAAGTATCACATGAGAGAGACTGACAACACACAGCAACACATCTGCCACAGTACATACAGCACTTGGCACAGTGACGCACTCACAACTGGCTTTGAACGTTAACTAGTATAAACACAACTGATCTGTCATCAATGCAGCAAGACCTTTGACAGTTGCTCGCCAAACTCATCAAGCTTCTGCTGTAAAGGTGTCTTGAACTCTTCATCATTCTCCAGGTTCTTCTGTATCTTACCTACATTCAACAACTTGCATTTAGCATTTCTGACTCTTGCATACTACATCAGGCAAAATACAAATGCGTTTTCAATCATATCAGATTACGTGTTAGCAAACTGGCAAAAAAACAATCAATACTTGTGTAAAACATTGTGCTCTATACACAAGGCAAAGAAACGAGACTGCCTTTTTATGCACTTTGTACTGTGTCACATATTACATAATTCAGTTCTAAACTTGTTCGAACATTTTTAGTTTTGCAACAGAACTGTTTCTTAACATGTAATTTATGTGTTCGACAACACAGCCAAGCCTTCAACCTTACCTATTTCTGTGTTTTGTCCAGTACCAATAACAACTCCTCGTGCTTTTCCCGAAGCAACATTCGTACCCTGATACAGACATGCCACAGAACACACAACGTAGCCAGTATTAACAGACATCTGCTGCAAGCACTAAGTGCCTTAAACACAAACAGGTTAGCTGAATGACAAATCATCAGATCAGACTGAAGTTCATGCAAGAACAGACCTATAACTGTCCTCTAACCTGCACATTCTTGAATTACTTACAAACTGGCTAAACGATCACTCACATATGGCACAAATGTTTATACAAAAAAAAACAAATCTTACAGAAAACAGAATATTCTTCTTGTCCTGATTGACAGCCCTCGGGTCGTTCACTGGCTCTGTGAACTTGACAACTGAAACACTCTCTCCTAGTACAGCGGCAAACCACAAACTCATCGTCACTCATCAAGAAACTGCATGTATTCTAACATAGAGAGTGAAGTTCTTGACAAAGTTGGCGAACGAAGATATCTCCTTTAGTAGATAGCACAAAGAAAAAGAAGATGGACTGGATATATCCTGAGGCACAAGTGCCTCTTACTGACAGTTTTGGAAAGACGTATAATCAGCAGAAACTGCCACAAAAAATATTTAGCAGTTTATCAACCTGATGCCGTGATGGGAGGAGAGGCATGATAAAATAAAAGGCTGGAAGAGGACAGACTGCGATGGAGAGAAGCCATCAAACCTACTAAATACACTGAACTGAACTGGAGTGCAGCAACAACATACATGCATGCAAGTGATGCCTTAGACAAAATCACACTTAAACAATAATTTCCAAACCTGTAAGAATGGACTGATCAATGCGGATCGTCGTTGACATAATCCTAACAATCCGCATATCTGCCGGGATTTTGTCACCAACTGCAACACATCACAACCAAACCACCAAACTCTGAAATGCAGACATTAGGCATCGGCAAAAATAACGCACATTTGAAAATATTCAACACACATAATAACATTCACAATTTGTAGGTTCCACATTTGAATATGAAATTTGGTGATCGTCCATTTGCAGTCGCCAGGCCAGCGTCATGGAACAGACTACCAGCAACAATCCGATCATCTGACACTCTGCAGAATTTCAAGACCAACTAAAAGCTCACTTCTTCTGATGGACCATTTCTTTTTCTTTTCCATTATTCTCGAGCGTGGGCGCCCTTGCACTGGACTCCATGATATGGCGCCTAAGAAATTAATGCTTTATTACTATTATTAATAAACAGTACTCATAAAGTCACGCCAAAAACCTAAAATCCCTGACACATAACATATCATTTGTAATTCACAACATCACGTGCAATAACGTGGAACCACAACTCCTATCACATGCATGATGATATTGATTAAAACGCTGAAAAAAACATACATATAAAAAATGAAATAGTAAGCGGAAACATGTTACACTAAATACGAGAAACTTAGGCAAACTGCAGCAACTGAACACTCACCAGACACATCAACAATGTCGCCAGGCACAAGATCACGCGCTTTAATCCTCTGAACTCCACTGTGGTTGCGCCGTATTACCTTGGCTATTTCTGGCTCATATTCTTTCAATGCTTCAATTGCACTTTCTGCATTACGCTCCTGCACAATCATTCAGTCACTCGTATAATTACATTCATTCAGTCATTCGTAATTATTATTATTTTTGACTCTAGGTAAAAATATTCAGGAGGGAATTAAAAATTGATATCAGATGTGAAAGTAGGTACAAATTTCAGTCCATGCTGTTAGTGGCTGACAAACTGTTGTGCAACAAAATGGCAGTGAAGTTCTGCATCAACACCGATGCACTGATATAGGAAGTTTCATTCTCTGGCTTCATCCAAAATGGTAGTTATAGTCCTACCCAGGTCACTAAATACTGATAACATTGCTATCATATGTGTACAGACTATAGTGGCACTGTAGCAAAGACAGTGTAACAAAAGGAAGGCAAATTAGTGTAATCCATGTGTACCATGAAATCAACAATATCAATCAACCATCAAAAAGTACGTATGCAGACATCTAATAACTAAAATGCTGTGAAAAGACAACCAGGAACTGAATTCTGTTACCTGCCAAACTCCAACGACTGCATTTGCAATCAGAATTAATAAGATGACAAAAGGCTCAACAAAGGCAGTTATTTGTTCTTCTTTCTCCTCAAACCAGGCAAGAATCTACATCGACAAAATTTCAATAGTTCAATCTGCAGCTCATAACAATTTCAATCAACCACCATTTTTTCTGTGGCAAAAACATAAAAAAGTAGCAAACATGTGTTAACTTCACCACATCAGTAACCAGCTTCAATATGCTGCATTCTGACAGAATAAGTACTAATGCATTCATCTTTGTATCCTCATCCTCCTAGCCTAGTGACCAAGCACCTCTTAATCTAGTCATAGAATTATGGCACTATACAAGTCTTATTTATTTCTTATTATTATTTATTTGCATCGATCTTATGACATTTCACTTGACCACTGTAACTTTTATGCTTATCAGTGAAACACATAATGTACATACCAACCAAGCCCAAATTTTGTTTGGACCACAATTTTTCTTACAATAACTGGCGCATAAGAATCAAAACTGTACAGTGTCTGAAATGTCAGTAGCAGGAAAAAAGCACATTTGTTAGTGGTTGATCACTCCAGTGTTGCCTATACCATTTCAGCACAAGAATGCGAGCAAAGGCTCAAACAGGTTCAAATGCTCTCCACTTATGGCTGATGACGTCAACAAGCCACATAAAGTAATAAGACATGTAAAGTGTGTGTCCACAGTTTGCATTGCAGCACTGAGGTAAAACACTGGCCTTAGACATTACAAGCCACTTATCTCATCATCCTCAGTGTACTGCTCTGCAGCCAAACAGTGAGCTAGTTATACAGCTGTTATAAGGGCACAGCAGGAGGCTGACCAGCCAGCCAGCCACAGTCACATCATTTACATCACTCACACAGCTGCACAGTGCAGGCAATGCTGTAATTGTTGCAAATGCTTGCCATAGTAGCATACACCAGTGTTAACCAGCCCACGGACGTAGAGGCCCTAGAGGGGCAGTCCGATCAAGTCAACAGGTATCCTTCTCCTTAATGCCTTATGCACAACTTGCTTACATGTATACAAAACCCATCATTATTGTACTACCTCTTACATTCATTACGTGTAAACTTTGGGCATCGTTATATGCTGTAATAAGTGAATCCATCTACACAAATCAGCAGCATGTTTACTTGGATTGTCAGTGTATTCATAATGTCAATAAGAATGACTACAGGAGAACTGAACTACAACTGAAAACCTTTCTTTTCCAGAACTCATTTCCTTAGCTTTAGCTTTATCAAAATTGTGTACCGTGTCCTTGAAGCGTCTTCGCTTAATGCCACATTAATCTTCACGTTTAATAATAAAAATAAAAATAATAATAATAAAGGATTAAACAGAAGAAGAGAAATTATGCAAGAAAGTTAAAAGCCTCACATAATGAAAAAATGCCTGATGAAAGTGCTGATACAGAGTATTGTTTTGCAAGTAAGTAAACATGACTTATGGTCAATAACACAGAAATGCAGAAGACAGAATCAGAAGGTGTCAATGCATACTGGACCTGTCAAAGTGGCAAAACATGCAACTACAACGACAACGAAATGAACAAAGCATACATGCACATATACGGAGTGTGGCCAAAACATAACTCGGTATGAAAACTGTGATTTCTCAAAAACCGCAGTATATTTTTCTGCAGTATTTAAAGTATTTATTCATTGCATGTTTTGCACAGTAGTTCAAAATTCTGTTAAGGTATCTTTACATTTGTGATCATGATGTAAGGCTAAAGAGAAAGTGTTTTTTGTGTTGTTTCAACTGAACATGGCATTTGCAAGCCCGCAAATCACACTCTGGTATAAAATAGCCTGCTGGATCAACTTATGTGGATATGTTATAATTAGCCACTTCCACAGTCCACTTTGTTGACACTGTTTCTTTTTTTCATTTTCATTTTAAGCGAAACTGTGATTGCAAAAAAAGTTTTGCTCAAAGTCATCACTCAGAAGTCAATTCTGGAATATTGAAAACATCTGCACAGACTTGTGTGAAAAGACCCAGTGCTCAATGGTCACTACAACCATTCAACAAGTAGCTCAGCTATCGCAGAGAGACCGCGCTGCAGGGTGTGTTAGTAATGGCCAAAAGTGGAAGACTGGAACTGAGAGACAATATTTACGGACAATATAGATC
>Ga0209562_1000847_pt1 | contig 11058 bp, 9 predicted proteins | sample WorMetvacBELIZE2_FD_187399 | JGI IMG/M metagenome (GOLD analysis project Ga0209562, IMG submission 187399) | Marine gutless worms symbiont microbial communities from Max Planck institute for Marine Microbiology, Germany - Olavius vacuus BELIZE.2... | ecosystem: Host-associated > Annelida >...
GAATACGAAGCTGACAGGTTTTACCCAGCACCGGCAACTCCAGACCGTGACTGATGACAAGCGGTGATGCAGATTGTTCACGCCAGAGTAGCAGTTTTTTCAACACCCAGTCTCTGTGCTTGTCGAGCAATTTTTCAATATCTTCTTGCGCCGAATTGTACGGTACCAGGACGCGTAATCCTCGCTGATCAATGTTCAAACCCATGCTGCGCCGGCAACTGCGAACCAGCTGATAGGCTATTTGCTTTTCTCCAAGCTTGATCGAGTGTTCGCTATGAGTTCTTGACATCTTCTTACAACGACGTTCCTGGTGGTGAGAGGCGTAGCATTTCTCCGCTGATCCAGTGTTCAGCGCGGGCGTTTATTTCCTTGGTTTTCAAGCCGACAGTATCAATAATCGGGCCGATGGAAAGCCGGATTGTCCCAGCGCGCTTGATAAAAGCGTTGCGTGGCCACACGGTGCCAGCGTTATGCGCTACAGGTACAACCGGATAAGCACTTTTCGCTGCCAGCATGGCACCGCCCGGCTGAAAGGGGACGCTTTCTCCAGGCGCCATGCGCGTTCCTTCCGGAAAGACAATGACGTTGATGCCTGCTTTCAGACGCTGTTTACCCTGCTCAACAACTTGCTGCAAGGCGGAGGTACCGGCTTTACGGTTGATACCGATCATGCCAATAGCTTTCAGGCCCCAACCAAGTCCGGGGATCAAAAACAAATCACGTTTGAGAACAAAGACGCAGGGCCAGAAATAATTCTGCAAGGCGACAGTTTCCCACGCCGACTGGTGCTTGCAGAGAACAATACAAGCCTGCTGCGGAACGTTTTGCAAGCCTTCTACCTTTACCTCTATTCCTTGTACATAGCGCAGCATGATATTGATCAGCCAGCGCCAGCCAGCGGCAACCTTGAAGCGCCATGGGAGCGGTAATGGCCACATCAGGGCGATAAGTGAGCCAGCAAGAAACGTGTGCGGTGTTGCCAACAGCAAGAAAAGTGCCGAGCGAAAAAAATTCACTTTGCAGCTCAAGGCTTAGCAAATAGCCAGGGAGCGTCTTGCTGCAGTTTCAACTCAAAGGCAGCTATTTGTTCAGAGTGTCGCAAACTTAAAGCTATCTCGTCCCATCCGTTGAGCAGGCAGTTTTTGCGAAACTGGTCGATCTCGAAGCCAACGCCATGGCCATCTGGCCGTATAATTTTTTGCTGAGGCAAATCAACCGACAGGCGATAGCCTGGGGTATTGTATAGCTGAGCGAAGATGGCTTTTGTTTCTTTCTCTGCTAATACTACCGGCAAGATACCGTTTTTTAAGCAATTATTATAAAAAATGTCGGCAAAGGATTCGGCGATGATGACGCGAAAACCGTAGTCATGCAATGCCCACGGCGCGTGCTCACGCGAGGAACCACAACCGAAGTTGCGTCTGGATAGCAGGATTTGCGCGCCCTGGTAGCGAGATTGGTTAAGAACAAATCCATGGTTTAGAGGACGCTTGCTATTGTCCATGCCAGGCTCACCGTGATCAAGATATCGCCATTCGTCAAAGGCGTTTCCACCAAAGCCACTGCGTTTGATTGACTTGAGAAATTGTTTGGGGATGATGGCGTCGGTGTCGACGTTGGAGCGATCCAGCGGCGCGACCAGAGCGTCGAGCATGATAAATTTTTCCATGCGTTACGTCGTAATAGCTATAACAAGCAAGCGAGTTACTGCATTTGCTTGCGCAACAGTTGCAGAATCTTGACGCCGGTGGGAGACAAATCAGGCTCATCTTCGCTGAACAGCGCACGAACCTGGCTGCTGGTAGCATCAAGTCTTTTGACTTCAATCAGGCGTTGCGGTTGAGCTTCCTTATTTTTTGGCTTATCGCGCCAGAAAGCCAGGGCGGACCAGAATCCACCTGAATTGTCTACAGCGTCCGGGTCAACATAGCGCACATAATAGAGGCCCTTACTGCGGTTGCGATCCTCGACGGTGAAGCCGCCGCGGTCTAGTGCTCGCCCTATGCGCCTCCAGGCACGATCAAAACGCTCGGATAACCTCAGATGAACTGCCTTCTCGTCAAGTAAAGCGAGTTTGGTCTTCTGCTGCTGGGCAGATGCAGCAACCAGTGAGTCTGCCTTCTCTTCATCAGCTCCGAGGTAGACCATCAAACGGCGCAGCATTTCAACTTCCAGCCCACGGTCAGGCGGTCTTTGCTGCCAACGGGTATCATCGCTGTTGGAGAGGTAGATTTCTTCCATGCCGCGGTGGCTGATAAAAATGTCAGAGGTACCTGGGCTTGCGCCCGGTTCGAGACGGGTGCGGTACATGTCGCGCAGGCCACTGGCATAATTAGTGCCCAGCGCTGCTGACAGGGCGTCGCGGATCACTCCCTGGTTTTTTAATGCCGGATTTTTCTCCGCCCAATCGGTCTCCATGATACCGATTTCCGGTTTGTCTACCTTGATCACCAGGCCGTTATCACGCCAGAACTTCCTGATTTGCGGCCACAGTTTTTCCGGACTTTGCTTTATCTCCAGCCATCTTTCACCGTGCTGGCGGCGCAACTTGATGTTGTCCGGCTGTAACAACACCCTGGCTTTTTCTCTGGCTGTCTTTTTTTGCAGTTGCGAAATACTGACCGGGCCTTTTCTGGCGTCGGCCGGCAATTGATAACGGTCATCGTGGGCGATTTGAGTCAGGTCGGGCGGAATTTCCAAGCGCTCTCCAGAGCGTGCCCTCTGATAGTCATCATACTTAACCTCAGATTTTTTTTTGCCATCGCCACCAGTGGAGCACGCAGCGAGTATTATTGCGGCAAGTAAAGCACAAGGAAGAGTGTAGCCAAGTCGAGGGTTGTTCATAAATACTCCTGGAAAACTGGCGAAGCGAGGCGCGGACACATTCAGATCGTTGAAGCCGGTGAAATGTCAGCGTATTGCATGGCTGAGAGCACTTGCGGTTTGCACGCCTCGGTGAGTGGCGTTAGTGGCAGTCGAATGCCGTTCTCAATCAACCCCATGTACGACAAGGCCCATTTGGCAGGGGTAGGACTCGGTTCGCAAAACAACTCGCGGTGTAATGCCGATAAACGCCGGTGCAGGCTGATTGCTTTTGGCGCATCTTGCGCTCTAGCGGCGGCGCACATTTCGTGCATCCAGCGCGGCGCGACGTTGGCAGTTACCGAGATGGTGCCGTGGTAACCGAGCAAAATAACAAAAACAGTTGTCATGTCCTCGCCGCTGAGCAGAATAAAACCTGGCGGGGCATGCTCAACCAGCCAGCTGGCGCGCGCCAGATTGCCTGTAGCGTCTTTAATGCCCACTATATTGGGGATCTCGGCCAGGCGCAAGATAGTACTGTCGGCGAGATCGGCGACGGTACGTCCCGGCACGTTATATAATATGAGCGGTATATCAACCGCTTCGGCGATACGACGAAAATGTTGGTACAAGCCACCTTGTGTTGGCTTGTTGTAGTAGGGAACTACTGATAGCGCGGCCGTAGCCCCCGCCTGTTTGGCAAAGGTGGTTAACTCAATGGCCTCAGAGGTTGAATTGGCACCGGTGCCGGCAATAACCGGAATGCGACCAGCCGCGTGACCAACGGCATGCTCAATTAGTTGGTGGTGCTCTTCGACATCTACCGTAGGAGACTCTCCGGTAGTGCCAACGACTACCAGACCGTCTGTACCTTGCTCGACGTGAAAGTCAATCAAGCGCGACATCGCTGGCAAGTCGAGCGAGGCGTCCTCGCGCATCGGGGTGACAATCGCTACCAGCGAGCCTTGAAATAACAGTTTTTCGGTTTGGCCAGGTTGAGCCATGCGCAGGCTTTGTTCTTAAAAACTTCCATTTTATCACCTAAAGCGGGCGGCGCGTGTACAGAAGCGCAGGGCCCGGAACAGGTAATAAACATCCGGATTTAGCCTTTGCTATCAATACTCGCCATCGTCTGGATCCACTCTTTAATTACCGTAAACGATCTAGCCATTCCGGCGAGTACTTCAGGCTGAATACGTGGGTCTGCGCCCTGGCCAGGCCTATTTTGCAGCAGGATCATTCGAAGTTGAAAGCGCCAGTTCACTCTCGCCGACCATGCGGGCCAAGGCTGTCGGTTTCAAGCGCTGGCGCTCTTGTCCCTCGCGTGGTGGCATGTTGACTCTTTCCAGATTGGGTGGATATATAACCAAATTAATGTCGGCAATATCTGTTTCAAGCACAATAACCGCCTCTGCCAGCTGACTTCTCGGCGTTTTGTGTCTGCAGCGTAAACCCCGGTTGAGCAAAAAAATCTCCAACTCCTTGGCGCTATCGGCAAAAACCTGGATGTTAATGTCCGAGTATTCGTTGACGTCGCCACTTGCCACTGAACCACTCAAATAACATCTGATTGGCATATCTCCTTCAAGCAGCATTTGCATGGTTTGCAACGCTGTACGCCGCAATGCCAGCAAGTGTTCCGCAGGAAGCGAGGGAAAAGAAGCTGGTGAGTTGAGCGACATAACGCGTACACCTGCGTGTTAGGCTGAATCGGTTAGAATGTGCCAGATTTACATTTTGATTGACTAAGGCTCCGTTCTGGCGGAGGAGGCGTGTCGATAAAATGCCGCGTTTATTCTAACAAGCTTTTCATGCATATACACATTCTCGGTATTTGCGGCACATTTATGGGCGGACTGGCGCAAATTGCTGTTGCGGCCGGTCATAAGGTGAGTGGGTGCGATGACAACGTGTACCCACCGATGAGCAGCCAGCTGGGCAATGCCGGAATTGAACTAATCGAAGGTTTTGCCGCTGAGCAAACGGCCATAAAGCCGGATGCATTTGTTATAGGCAACGCCATCTCGCGCACTAACCCGTTGCTGGAGGCGATTCTTGCGCAAGGCCTGCCGTATATCTCCGGGCCACAGTGGCTGGCCGAGCAGATTTTACCCGGCCGCTGGGTACTGGCCGTTGCCGGTACGCATGGCAAAACCACCACCAGCGCCATGTTAGCCTGGATACTGGAAGATGCCGGCTTGAATCCCGGATTCCTGATCGGCGGAGTGCCGGAAAACTTTGCCGTATCAGCGCGAATTGGCGCAACGCCATTTTTCGTGATCGAGGCTGACGAGTACGACAGCGCTTTTTGCGACAAGCGATCCAAGTTTATACATTACCGGCCACGCACAGTCATTCTCAATAATCTTGAGTTTGATCATGCCGATATCTTTGACAATCTGACGGCGATTGAGCGCCAATTCGAATACTTGATAAGAACATTGCCAGCCAATGGCATGATCGTTGCCAACGCCAACGATGCCAGACTACAGCGCGTACTGGAGCGTGGTTGCTGGACGCCGGTTGAGCTGTACGGTAATAAAGCTGGTCTGCATTTGCTAGGGGATGATGCCAGAGACGAGATTGTGCTGCGTGACGGCGAGCAAGAACTGGCTCGAGGGAACTGGCTACTGTGTGGCGAGCACAACCGCGCCAACGCCTGCGCGGCCTTGTTGGCAGCACGGCACGCAGGCGTGCCCCTTGCGATTGGCGTGCAGGCACTGCAAAGCTTTCAGAATGTTAAACGGAGGCTACAACTGCGCGGTACGTTTGGAGGGGTTAGCGTCTATGATGATTTTGCCCACCACCCGACGGCCATTGCAGCCACTTTGTCGGCTATGCGAAGCAAGGCAGGTCGCTCGCGCATTATCGCCGTATTTGAGCCACGTTCAAATACAATGCGCCGGGGAACGTTAAAAGATCGCCTGGCGGCGAGCTTTGCCGAGGCAGACCGGGTATACTGTTACAGTTCCGGGCTGGATTGGGATGCAGCCGCAGCGCTGGCACCTTCAGGGAGTCAGGAAGACAGTAACAAGGCGGTAGTTAGTGACGATTTTACTCTGCTGATCGATGCTATCGTGGATGATGTGCGCCCTGGCGACCAGATAGTGATAATGAGTAATGGTGACTTTCAGGCTATCCAAGAAAAGTTGTTGTGCAAATTGGCGGCCAAATATACATCAGGCGCTATAGCTAAAACAATGCCGAACAAACAAGTTAACTGATACTTTTTAATTGGAGCAACGACGCCATGCATAAGACCTCCCTGCCGCCAGAAATCTTCAAGGCCTACGATATACGGGGAATTGTCGATAAGTCATTGACGCTAGATGGTGTACGCGCTATTGGACACGGTTTGGGCAGTCTGGCGCGCGAAAAAGGCCAAGATACAATTGCTGTTGGGCGCGATGGACGCCTTTCCGGCCCGACGCTCTCGCTGGCTCTGGCGCAAGGCATTGCCAGCAGTGGCGTCAATGTTGTTGATATTGGTCTGGCACCGACGCCGGTCACTTATTATTCTGCCCATCAGCTCGGATGCCACTCGTGTGTGTCTGTCACGGGTAGCCATAACCCGCCCGAATACAATGGCCTGAAAATGGTCATCGCTGGTGAAACATTGGCTGGTGATGACATCCAGGCCTTGCGCCAACGCTTGGAAAGCGGTCAGCTATTAAACGGCGCAGGTAGCATCAGCCAGGCAGACGTTATACCTGACTATATTGAGCGCATTGTTAGCGACATCAGCCTGGCACGTCCGCTAAAGGTAGCGGTTGATTGTGGCAATGGTGTCGCTGGGGTTGTCGCTCCCGACTTGTTAAGCGCCCTGGGATGCGAGCTAATTCCGCTTTTTTGCGATGTGGATGGTAATTTCCCCAACCATCACCCGGATCCTTCCAGACCAGAGAATCTTGTCGACCTTATACAGGTGCTGCAAAATAGCGATGCGGAAATCGGGTTGGCTTTTGATGGCGATGGTGACCGTCTGGGGGTGGTCACCAAGGAAGGGGAGGTTATCTACCCCGACCGGCAATTGATGCTCTTTGCAGCCGATGTGTTGACGCGGGTGCCTGGCGCACAGATTATTTACGATGTTAAATGTACCCGCTTGCTGGCAGAGTGGATACGCCAGCGCGGTGGCCAGCCGGTGATGTGGAATACCGGCCATGCCCTGATCAAAGCCAAGTTAAGGGAAACCGCTGCGCCTCTGGCAGGGGAGATGAGTGGGCATACGTTTTTCAAGGAGCGCTGGTTCGGCTTTGACGACGGTTTATATGCAGCCGCCCGATTATTTGAAATAATCTCGCGCCATGCTGACGCCTGTGCTCCGCTACGAGACCTGCCGAACGCTATCAATACACCAGAACTTAACATCAAGATGGAAGAAGGCGAACCGTTTAAATTTCTGGAGAGCCTGAAGGGCGTTACCAAACAATTTCACAGCGCAGTTGACCGTATTACACTCGACGGCTTGCGCGTCGAATACAAAGACGGTTTCGGCCTCGCCAGGCCCTCCAATACAATGCCAGTAGTGGTGCTGCGCTTTGAGGCTGATAGCCAGGAAGCGCTGGAGCGTATTCAAGATGAATTTCGCCAGGCGATTAATGTGGCCTGGCCCGGGTTGCAGTTGCCTTTTTAGAGTTTGTTGCTTTCGCCTGGTTTACCTGCTCAACTACCCTGTAGGATGGTGCTTTGCCGATAAATTTAAGACGTGGCAGCAAGGCTGCACCAATTTCCAGCTCGCCATCGGCGTGCATGCGCATTGACATTGTGGCACCCAGCCGTTTGGCCATGGCGGGCCAGGCTTGCTTTTCAACAATAAAAAGCGGTTTGTTGAGCACGTCTGAATAAAGGCCGGCCTTATTGCCTGGCGCGACAAGCACGGCGACCATAATGGCGCCTTTGGCCGGTTTTCCACTACGCGGGTCAAGCAAATGATGGTAACGACGACCTTGGTGCTGAAAATATCTCCGGTAGTCACCTGAAATGCCAATGGCCTCGCCGTCGCGCAACTCCAGTGTTGCCATTACCCCTTTACCGCGTGGGTGCTGTATGCCCACACTCCAGGGATGCCCGCTTTTGCTGCCCAGCGCCATGATATTACCGCCAATATTGATAAGAGCGTCTCTAATACCATGGGCGCGCAAAATGCCGGCGGCACGGTCAAGTGCCACGCCTTTCAGGTAACCGCCGAAGTCAATTGCCAGAGCCTTGTTAGTGCTGGAGATTCGACAGAGATTATGATCCTCTGGCGTTTCGGTTATGCGCAGGTTGGCCATGCCGGCCGGGCTTTTCAACCAGGCGCTGATTTTGTCTGGAGCAGGCGGATGTTCGGCAAATTCATCGTCATGGAATCCCCACATGTTTACCAGCGTGCCGATACCGGGGTCAAAGAGGCCATCACTGGCAGCGGCGAGCGTTTTCGCCTGTCGTAACAAGGTGCATAGCTCAGGGCTGACCATTGTGTGGTTTCCGGCTGCGATTTCGACGTTCAGACGGCTTAGTTCAGAAGGTTTCCAGGCGTGGTAGGTGACGTGCAAACGGTCAAATTCGCTCAGTATCAGCCCAATAGCTTTATGTGTCCTTTCCTTGTTGGCATTGATGGCCTGTATCTGGACGCGGGTGCCGAAGACATAAGATTCCTGCTCAACGATATCGGGAGCACAAGCGGTAAGCCACATTGCAAGAAGAGGGTAAATGGCTGAGCGCCAAAGGTATGTACGCATGCGAAAGGGCTTGGGCTATAATCAAACGTTCAGGTCCAGCACTTCAATTTTACCGCGCCAGGCGCTTGTGCAACCAGATATCCACGCAAGTTACAGGAAGGCTTGATGAGTTCACGCGGCGCTGGCCGAAAATCAAACAACAAAAAATCCACCGCCAGGTCTTCGAGAGCGGTGCAGTCTGCCCAGAAATCATCCCCGGAGATTATGCGTCTGGACGAACAGTCGGCGCTGGATAAAAATGGCAAGCTGGCCAGGTTGCAACACGCATGCAAGTTGCACCAAAACGGAGAGTATCAGGCAGCGGAGCAAATCTACCAGCAAATACTCGCTAAGTTTCCGCAAGATTTTGATGCCCTGCACTTGATGGGCATATTGCTACACCAGCAGGGGGATCATTCAGGCGCTATTCACTTCTTATTGCAGGCGTTACACGGCTCTAAACAACACGCTGCACGCAATGCCAACGTATATAACGCGCTTGGCTGTGCGTTTCAATCCATGCAGCAGTATAAAAATGCCGAGCAATGCTTTCGCGATGCGCTGGCATGCGAAGCGGAAATGGCCGAGGCATTGAATAATCTGGGAGTACTGCTCGCCACACTGGGTCGGGTCGAGGAATCAATGGAGTGCTATCAACGCGCTATTGATATTGAGCCTGATAAACCTGATGCACAGCATAATATGGCTGTCTGCCTGGCCAAACAGCGCCGCTTTAAGGAGGCTATACCGTACTACAAGTCGGCGCTAGGCAGTGGTAAGCATTTCGATAACATGGAGGGAGAATATGTTCGCGCGAGGATGAACTTGTGCGAATGGGAAGGTCTATCTGAAGACTTCGAGCGCATCCGGGCCAGAATACGAGCTGGTGAACGGATTATCGAACCATATTTTTTCTTACCTATGCCCGGCGATGCCCATGAGCAAAGGCGTTGCGCGGAGATCTACGTAGATAGCCGATACCCTTCTGCTGGACAGGGTGCTCAATGGCGCGCCTGGCAACACCCAAAGCGCGGCAAGATTCGCGTTGCCTATTGTTCTGCCGACTTTCGGGATCATCCGGTGGCTCATTTATTGCGTGGAGTTTTTGAGCTACACGACAAGAGTCGCTTTGAGACCTATGCTTTTGCCTATGGGCCGCCCGCTTTCGATGAAATGCGCCACGACCTGGAAACCAGATTCGATCAATTCATCAATATTAGCGCCATGAGCGACCAACGGGTAGAGCAGTTGGCCAGCAACCTGGAAATAGACATAGCAGTAGACCTGGCCGGTCATACTACCCACTCCCGAACGGCGATCTTCGCGCGGCGCATGGCCCCCTTGCAGGTAAATTATCTCGGTTTTCCCGGAACTTTAGGTGCCGAGTTCTATGACTATATCGTCGGTGATAATGTAGTTATCAGACAGGATGAAGCAGCTAACTTCAGTGAAAAGGCTGTTGCATGGTTGCCTCATTCTTGCCAGCCAAACGACCAGATGAGAGAAATTTCGTCACATACTCCGGAGCGCGCCTTGGTTGGACTGCCAGAAAAGGGCTTCGTTTTTTGTTGTTTTAACAATAGCTATAAAATTGGCCAGCAAGTTTTTGATATCTGGATGCGTTTGCTGCACAAGGTAGAGGGAAGCGTTCTATGGCTTTCCGGGCACAATGATGAGGTTAAGGCCAACTTGCAACGTGAAGCAAAAATTCGTGGTATCCAGCCAGAGAGGTTAGTCTTCTCTACTCGCGTACTGAGCATGGCCGATCATCTGGCGCGTCACAGGCTGGCCGATCTTTTCATCGATACTTTTTATTTTAACGCGCACTCGACGGCCAGCGACGCCCTGTGGGGCGGGTTACCGTTGTTGACCCTGCCGGGCAAGACCTATATTTCGCGCATTGCAGCCAGCCTGGTAAACGCCGTTAATCTGCCGGAATTAATCGCTCGGGACGCACAAGACTACGAGAACAAGGCGCTTGAACTGGCGCTCAACCCCGACAGGCTGCAAGAGCTGAAAACCAGGCTGGAGGAGCATCGTCATACGGCGCCATTGTTTAATACCTTGCTATATACGCGCCACCTGGAGTCTGCCTGGCAAAGCATGCACGAGCGGCAGTTGCAAGACCTGCCACCACGAAGTTTTCAGGTAATTCCCCTGGCAACAGAAGCATAATTATCCAGCGACTTGGCTCTTTAACGCCAAATGATGCCGACATTATTGCTTGCAGGCAAATGGATTATAATGACCAAAGGCACTTTAAGCAGCAGCCCCTGTAGCATGAAGGTCGTGCAGTTGACTTGTAATCATCAGGTGTTGGTTCGATTCCGACCGGGGGCGCCATCAAGCCCCTTGGTATATTTGCTGACCTGTGGGGTGCTTGGCAGACTGCCAAATTGATCACGCTGATCAAGCATGCAGTCCAGTGAGCCTCTTGCAAAACTCGACGAATAAGCTGAAATAGTATGCAGAAATGCATAAAAAGAAAGGCGGCAGGCGGCCATTTATGGCACGATATAGTTTTTGCCAACTCTTATCACACCTGCCATGACAA
>Ga0209562_1000848_pt1 | contig 11053 bp, 6 predicted proteins | sample WorMetvacBELIZE2_FD_187399 | JGI IMG/M metagenome (GOLD analysis project Ga0209562, IMG submission 187399) | Marine gutless worms symbiont microbial communities from Max Planck institute for Marine Microbiology, Germany - Olavius vacuus BELIZE.2... | ecosystem: Host-associated > Annelida >...
GCAGCTGCAGCGCCACTTTCATCAACGGGTTCCTTCTTAATTTCACGTTCACCCGAGCGTTTCCTTTCACGTCTGCGAGCATCACGGTCACGACTGCGTGATCGTCGCCGGCGCTCACGGCTCCTGCTGCGATCACGTGTACGTCGGTAACGATCTGACGGACTTGGCCCACGCATCATTGACCGATCATCACGTAGCATGTCACTGCGGTCAGCCGGAGCATTCCTGCACAAACACCACGTTCATGCTAGTTACAATTCTACTTCCTGTAACATCCTAGCCAAGCTCAAAGATATCTCCACCTAGTCCAGGCCAGCTGTCAATCAAACCCGGGGCTACCTAGCCAGAATGTACACAGCCACACAATGTATTCCTTGATTTTAACACATGTCCAGGCCTGATGACATCTAAGTGCCATTACTTTCAAATGCCACTTCATCAGATGTTCTAATATTCTAGAATCACCATAAATATGGGTTGCCATGGACTGCAGATACTGCCAAACAGCAGCTGTTGCTGGTTCCTGTCACCAGCACAACCAGTGAATGAGTCTTTTCGCAGCCCACGAATGTGTTGACTGAAAGACGATGCTGCTTCACAGCAACAACTTCAGAAAAACTGTTTTTAACTTGAACTTCAATGTGAGTGTAAGGTTGACAATACTGCATATACAATACACGTTGTACACCGGTGGCATGCATTTGTACCAAATTAATGACAAATATGAAACTGGAATTCAGGAATTAAAGAAGCACAATTAATATTTTACTGTGATACAAATGTAATTTTTCATATTCAACTGCAGCATTCCAGTTTACTGGCAAGAAAACAGAAATGGAGTCAAGGCCATATGCAACTAGGGTAAAATATTTCAACAACATGAACTAACTCAAACGTGCTACTTTAGACCTGAACCTCAGGAGCTATAGAATGCAAACAGAACCTGAACCCCATTTCAACAACTTCATAAGAACCGAAGTTGAAACCAACCCAAAAATTCCTACAACTTGAACAGAACTGAACCCCAGCAATGAATGTTCTTTCACATCTTCATTTCAGATTATGGAGGACGCAATCTTTCCTGTCCAATAAATTAATATCAAAACATGCAGACATAAATGATCGGATTTGAACCGAGGACAATGCCAGTAACTGTTCAGAAACAGTGTACAATTATGGGCATTCCCACTAAGACACCACAACAGGCAGCCTCGATCTATAGTAACTCAACTGTCATCAGTGTGAGGTACAGCATCACAGAACAGACATTGTATTTACCGCTCACGGCTAGTGAAGTCATCTCGACCAGAATACTTTGTGTTTACATCTGCACCACCACGTCTTGTGTTTCCCAGGCCACCACCTACAATATTCATGCATTATAACATGTCATGTACAAGCAATACAATAATCGTTAACAGAAGCTGCATGCTGAGATGGACACAAGATGTATAAACTAATTATTACTAATGATTACTGCTCAACAACTATGCAACACATGCAGGTACTTACAAGTGAAAAGTTCTAATATGGACCTGGGGGGGGGGCGATTTTCAAAAAAATCTTACGACGAACTTAGGAAAAACTTACGATAAAGTCTGACTTACGAAAAACTTACGATGAGCATGCAATTTACAAAGAATCTTAGGGAAAAACTGACGCTGAAATTATGCAAAACTTACGACAGCAATTTAGCAGTTGTAAGTCAATCTTATATTATGTCTTTTTGGATGAATTACAACTCTTTTCTGCCCGAACATAAATGATAGAAATTAAATTAATAGTAGTGACACGTCTTGTGGCAATATCTTTAGTTTCTTTGAGTGTATTGGTCGTGTAGAATAACATGATTACTTATTTTTGCTCTGCGAGTAGTGCATAAAACCGATGACGTACATTACTGCATAAATCTGCATCCTGTTTGTTTGCTAACAATAATATTGACTTAGTTTAAGATTTCACATTTTCGTAAGTTGCAGGCAATGTCTTCCTAAGTTTACCTTAAGTTTTGCGTAGCTTCATCGTAGAGCAGTGACTTAGGACAAACTTACGTAAAATTATAATTCATAAGATTGCTTTCGTAAATTGACTTACAAAAATCTTAAGACAGACTTAGGAAATCTTAACTTCGTATCTTACGACAAACTTATGAAGAACGTAAGATAATCTTAGGAATTTTCCTAAGATTTTTTGAAAATCAGCCAACTGATAGCTAAGTCACAGTGTGACTAACAGGTTTTTGGTGATCGCACTGAAAATAGTTTTCTAGAGAGAAGGCAAAATCAGAAACATAGTTTAATGCAGATTTTAATAAACAGACTACCTGTCATCGAACACAAAAGTCACACTTGAAACAATTTTCCAAAATGATATCACAACAGTTAGCACACTCAAGCAAAGAAATACTAGTATCTTCTTATATAGCAAGCAGCATTGACAAGTGTCAGTAAATGACTGACCTAGCCTTCGAGGCTGCCAACCCTTGACAGTTCGGCCTCGTTCCACATCAACCAATACTCGCCGACCATCAATCTTTTTACCATCAGCGTGCTTGTATGCAGCTACAGACCATTCACATCATGGCACTCACACAACGTGTCAACATTCTGTAATGAAAATACTTACCTGATAACAACATTACAATCACAACAAAATATATCAGTTACACCCAACCAACTGTGGCTAGTTTGTTTAACAGATAACTACGCTGTGTGGCTTTTCCCACGCTCATGGCTTTTCACTGGATAAATAAACTGACAAGATGATAATTACTCAAGAACAAATTTTTGAATTTTAAACATGAAGCATAACTTTTTCTTTCTTCACTGGCAATGTTACACTAATCATTTGTGATGTTTTGTGCTTCAACGTCTTCAAAATCTACTGATGCAAGCAAGTGGAAAAAAGTTCAATCAACTCACGGTTATGTGTAAGCATATCATGATCATTTCAATCAACCACTTGTCAGTGAGTGGTGACAAAGCTGAGGGTAGTACACGGCGGTGCAACGTCCAGCAGTGCAACGCACTTGGCCAACCGTCCGGTAACTTACCCGAAATGTAGAGAAATTTTAGTACTTACCACACCATACTTACGTCTGATATTTAGTTTTAAAACTTAACATTCCTTTCTTATAACAATGTTAAATATCAAGTGAATGTTGCTAGACAACTTCAATTTTAAAACAGTACTAGGATGGACAGATACCTAATGTGGTTAACTGAATCTGACTGGATGACCAATATCTGGAAAGAATCAGTTCTGGCTGGATAGTGTGGACTGTGGATGAATGGATAATTTTTGATTTCATCATGCAGTGACCAATTGCTATTAGGGAAACACCAGTCATAGCTCAGACGACATTAATGAGACAGCCGCATAACAATTAACTGTGGTTATACTTCAATGAACTGTACTCAATGAACGCTAGTAATAAGACAAATAGCAGATTAACCATATGCCTACTATAGAATATAGAAATACATAGGCCTATGGCACCGCTGCATTTTTTACTAAATATTTGGCATATCATTTTGTGTGTTAGTACTTTACTGAATTGCACATATCTAGGAATCCCAATTTTTGCGAAAATCTGGATCTGGCTGGATAATCAAATCTAGTATTAGTACATGAAAGAAAATTGATATCTGTCCAGTACTAAAAATATTAGTATTAGAGTAGTGCAGTAGAGTAGTAGTGGCATCAGTAGTAGTAGTAGTAGTAGTAGTAGTAGTAGTAGTAGTAGTAGTAGTAGTAGTAGTAGTAGTAGTAGTAGTAGTAGTGGCATCAGTAGTAGCAGCAGCAACAGAAATACTAATATTAGCAATAATATTAAGACATTATTCATTGGTTGCCACATCAACTCACTACAAGGGAATTACGTAACTAACCACACAATAATAATGACATAATTACAACAAATTTCTTTTGGTTTGCTGGTTTACACTGTACACAGCTATTAGCTATTAAACTATGTAACCGTCAAACCAAATGATTTACAATAAAAGCCATGCAGTCTCCTGTAAACTTGCCTATGCCTTAAACTGTTATTATTAATATACTACTCGGCTTACAAGCCGATATTCATTTTACCTATCCACAAATGGTACAGGTCAAGTCAACCAAAGCAGTAATCAGAGGTCCCACTGCTTACATGGTTGAATATACACTGTAGTAATAACATGTGCATTTTGCAGCAGCAAGATCTGAGATAAGCAGTGGCCAAATTTAATAAGAGTTCTCTACATGAGGATAATTAGCTGCAATTCTGACTCATCAATCTCAAAGTGTTTAAAGAATTTCTTTCAAACAGAGATGTACATGAAAATAAACAAACATTTAGTAATGCCCACTAAAAGCAACTAACAGTTACATACACACTGTGGTTTTACGGCAACTGTGTTATGTTATTAATAAAATGCCTGTTCTCTAGTATAATCAAGAATATTATATCACAATGTCAAAAAATTAGAACAACCAGGTAAGAAAGACGTTGCATTATAGTATATTAGTATGCTCATAATGCACTCAATAATAACTAAAGTACTAAATTAGCTAGAATTCTTAATTAACTGCAACAGACAGATGACAGTGAGGAATACTGAGGCACTGTTGCTAGCAGAGAGATAAGAGAATATGCAGAGCATGTGCAGGGTGTTTCAGAACAACATAAATGGTTCCTCTCAGAACTGATGAGATATTTCTTTATAAAATCTTCAAAGATGTTTGTTTTTTTGTAAAATAGTGTTTAAAGATTCAGCAAAAACATGTTGCAAATATTACACAGAAATATCTTGTGATTTCTGAGAAATGCAGTTTTCGCTGAGGACTACATTTTTAAGCAAATGTTACTGCATTGCTGACTGGCCAACTGCACAAATCATACATTGTATTTCAGCTCTTGCCATTTCTACATTGCAATTTGATGAAACCTGAAAGTATATTATAGTTAGCCCTTATGAATGATTTTGAGAAATTTCATAATAAAATAATTAACAGTTTCGTCGAGGTATTTTTTTACTGATGCACCCTGCACAGCGACGAAAGACCTAAGATGAAAGGGCCTATATGCATTGACAGACATCAGTGGCTTACCAACTCCTATACAAACCGATATGATATTGAACAATATTGCCATGGCAACTGAGAACTCAATGCGCACAGCGTTTCTACAGGTGACAAAAAATAGTATCAGCACATTACTACTGCTGACATCTAGCACATTGCTAAACAACTACTAGCTTTGCCCAATAATTCCCCAGCATTACACTCAGCACCATCAAACAGCTGGCCAATAGAATCAGATCAATTCTACAGATTCCGCATGAAAATGTGCCTAAAGTGATGTGATGATGCACTGATGTTGTTGTTGTTGTGCCAAATAGTTAAGTCATGTACTCAGTTCACACCATTGCAGTAAACACAACTCAAGCTACACCACAGACACTGCTGGAAGACAGACCTAACAATTGCAGCATACAACACAGACTTACAAATTCTCAATGCTATCAACTTCATATCAACCACTTACCTGTGCTCAGACCAACAACAAAGTCAAATATTGCATGTAACTAACCATGCATGTCTCTTTCGTGGTCGAACTCAATGAAAGCATAACCACGTGGTTTGCCACTCTGCCTATTGATCACCACATGCACCTTCTCAAACAGACACAACACAGCAAATGCTGCTACAATAGACAGTAATACAAAACTGATGTGACTGTTGTGCCATTCTATTTTATCTATTCACTTGCCCTGTTTCACTGTCACGCAGTATAGGGTCTTCTAACAACTGAGGGCCATGCCACACGAGCTGACATTGTCAGTTGTCATTAAGGCAATCAAAACCAAAAAAAACATCCATGAACATAATCGTTTAAATACCACCATCTCACATCAGCAAAAAGTAAACAATTAAAGAATATTTGTTACTACATCATGTACCAACTCTATGATAGTAACAAAAAACACAAATGATTCCTGCAGCAATTTCCCAGTTTTATACACCACAGGCAAAAAAGGCATATTGCAGATATTGATATGTGTTCTAACATTCCAGCAATGAAATACGAGTACACACATGAATGCTTCACAGGAATTACTGTGTCCAGTCCAGGCTATACATAAACAATACTGTTCTATGTTTCGTTGTGTCTACCACGTCCTTTAATCTTTTCACACATGTTCTCAGCAGCTTCACACACTGTACAGAGAGACACCTATTCAATTCTACATCATTTTTAAGACCACCTCGTAATTAATTATCAGCTGTAATGACCAACGAAAACTGTGTGATATAATCTGGAGAAAACATTAAACATTATTAATCAGTGGTCACTGTGTTACAGCTTTGTAAACACTGAAACAATGTTACATTACTCACCCTCTTTACTGGGCCGTAGACATCAAACTCTCTCCTTAGCTTAGATTCACTCGTGTCATAATTCTAAATACACAACAAGTCAAATAGTCTCTGTAGTCTGTACGATTAAAATGTATTAAGCACATGTAGACTGCAATATTCTGTGCACTGTACATTCACTGCACATTAGGTGCTAAACCAATATAAACTAGATAAAACAAACAGTACATTACAACTGTAACAAAAACAAAAATAAAATTAAGAGAAAAGGAATGCTTACAATTCTTGCCACAAATAATGTTTTAAAAGGATCTCCGTAGATGTTTGTATCATTTGTTGGATCCCCTAAATCATAAAATACACATAATACAACATGCATAAAAAATATCATTGAACATTTGTCATCTAAATGAGACTATGCCAATAGCAGGTCTCTACTTGGTTTTCACAAGATGTTAGCCATACTGCAACGGACTTCATTTTGAGAAAAAAAGAGCACAAAGCTATAGCAGGTAAGCCAAAATAGAACCTCCTCTTCTAAACAAATCATATTCATTCAGCACACTCTCTAAAGATCCTTGCTATTATTGTGAACAACAAGTAGCTCAGCTATCGCAGACAGACCGCGCTGCAGGGTGGGTTAATTATGGCAAAAAGTGGAAGACTGGAACTGGGAGACAATTATTTACAGTCATTATAGATCTATATTCAACCACTGCGACGTATTTGGAGAGCAAAGAAATTAAAATTTGCGAAAAACGCAAAATAAGGGCTATTATGCCGTTCAGGGTCATCCAAGGTCATCGAGGTCGGTACCAATCGAAAGCCCATATGCGACTTCCTGTTAGTGATTAATACTAACTGACATCCAATCTCGTACCGTTTCGGTGATTTCGCAGCTTATAGTTCAAATTTTGGACACTATGAGTTTTCGAGCTATCCTTTGGGGCTTAGGGACAACATACGATGTTCATCTTGGGCTCATTGGAAAGCTCAGTGTGGACTTCCTATGAGTGATAATTGAACTTTTTTCGCTAGGTGTTACGGCTGAGGCGCTACGAGCGAAAATAGATAAAAAATCATCGATTTCGCTCCAACGCGGTCAGTTTTACCCAAAATTTCAGGTAGAAGGGGACGTTCCCCACGAATCATTTTTGCATGGACAGTTAGGCCAATGAATGCCCTACAACTTTGCCGCTGAAAGTTTTCACACAAAGAAACTTTGTAGCAGACTTTCTTCAAGCGAAGTGCAATTTTAGAGGAAAAACGGCCGTTTTGCGTTTTTGAGCCCCCCCTTTGGGGGACATAGGGACAACGAACGATGATCATCTTAGGCTTATTGGAAAGCGCATAGGGGACCTCCTATTAGTGTTAATTGAACTTTTTTCGCTAGGTATTACGGCTGAGGCACTACAAGCGATTACTGGTTCAAAATTGTCGATTTCGCTCCAACGGCCGCTGGTTGACCCAAAGTTTCAGGTAGAAGGGGTCGCCCGGCACCAACCATTCTTCTTCTGAGAAAACTATGATAAATGATCTTTCGTACGGTATAAAAATCGAAACATATCTTTCTTTCGTTTTGTCACAATGCACGAGTTTGACAGACAGACAGACAGACAGACAGAATTCGCAGCGCGGTAAAAAATGACAAGTTACTCGTGAGGCTGTCTAATTTAACACATTACCAAATAAATTAATATTATACGGAATTAATTGTGATATAGTTTCCTGACGAAAGATGTAGTGTGTTAAAGAGAGGCACCTTCAGTCAACAGTGAAAACTGGAGCAATAATCCGCCATATGTCGGAAATGGTGCAAGATGGGAACCAAGTTATTATTGAGATACACATGCAGCCACGTATGGGCTTTCAATTGGTACCACAATTGGTGACCTTGTATGACCATTAAAGATGTGATGGCCATTATTTTGCATCATTTCACCAAATTCAGTAGCTGCTATTATTCAACAATGGGAAGTGGCATAGTTACATGCTTTCAACAGCTACCAAAATTGGTGGCCTTCAATGACCCTGAATGGCATAATGGCCGTCATTTTGCATCACCAATTTCAGTAGCATACGTCACAGTGGTTGTTTTAGACCCAAACTGTCTGCAATAGAAAGCTAGAGCAAAGTATCTAATTTTCAATGATATGTAGATTACTGAGAAATATTGCATTAAAGAGAAGTACCCACACTTGACTGATAATTTGACTTGCGCAATATTACGTGGACATCTCAGCAACAGCTGAGCTCTTGTTAACAACACTATCAGTATGCATTATGCACATGCCATATGAAAATGATTAGTGTTAATACAATACAGTCGTGGAAACTCTGTCAAGACACAAATCAGCATGATCAATAGACTGGTCTGATAGCCTATAACAATGAATCAACTGTGCCATTAAACACTGACAAACATTAAACACATTAAACTGACATTAAACACTCAGGAGTCACTTTTGCAACGAATATGTGGTGGTGAACAAACTCATTACTGTTTCATCTGTGTTTATGCTACTGTTCCCATAATCTCAGCTTCTTCTCATCACCGTTGTAATTCCTACATTTTTCAGCAACTGGACAGTTACATTTAAGTAAGTTCTTATTACTACAAAACAGCACAGCATCATCACACAAAATGATGGAATGTATCATTGTGTGCAGAAATGCATACTCTTTAAACTGTCCTCAAAGATTACTAGTTATTTCTGTTGACAATAATTTCATCTTACTTTATGGCATGTATTTTTGGCCCACCTGTACATTTAGCTATTAAGCAGAACTGCAACAGAAATGTAAGTATATGTCATGAACCAAACTTATTTATGCCAAAAAATGCTCATTAGATTCATGTATATGTATTATGAAAAAAATAAATATGAAAATGCTATCACAGATGACATCAATAAAGCAATAGTTATATCATTTAAGTTTAAAGTACAATTTTAGAAATGCAAAACGTTATAACAAAATTAATTTCAACAAAAGATTAAACAAACCAGTAGAGTTAACTGGCAATACTTACACAATGCCAAATCCTGTTCTAACTTGTATGCAACCTGCTCTGCTCTTTCTTTGCACTAAACATGTGCAAACCAGAACCAGTGGCTTAAACCACGAATAAAAATAAAACTACCACTGTGCAATGAACCTGTATCGATAATTTACAGTAATTACCAGCAACTGTTAGAAAATGAAGAAAATGGAATTAGCAACTGTGTACAATTATTCAATAATTCATAATAAAAGGTGGCTTAATACAACGAAGAAATATCATCTGTCTATAAACACAGAATTAATTATATAATACATGTGTAAATGTTATGTACACAGTGAACCATAAAAAACGTGACATTTTATTTTTGACTATAACTTTGGATAATCGTAACCGATTTTTATAGTTTTTATATCAATTTAATCATGAAGAAATTCTGCATGCGACTGCAGTAAAATTTACCACATCACCTTAATTGTGTGCCCACACCTTACTTCGTAAATTTAGATAACAACACTTTTCAGTTAAAAACACTATTATTCTTTGTTCATTTATGTTCACAGCAAGAGAACAGAAAAAGTCATCTCCAGTTATCAAATTTACAGTGCTGCCATTTCGACATTGTTATTTTGAGAGTAGCAATCATAAGTAATGTTCAAAATGTCCGCCTTCAGTGTCGACACAGGCCGACAGACTTCGCATTGATGATTATGTAACCGTGTTTCAGCTTGCCGGCTGTCTGTGGAGGACGCGCAGCCACGTGCTAGTGATACAGATTATGCGGCTGTGTGGCTTATTTTTGCATGCATGTTCCTGAGTGACTATCACAAATCGAACAGCAAATACTGGAAAAATGAATTGGAATTTTAATTTAGAAATCAAACTTCGAATTTTCGAACTTCGTTTAACAACCGTACTTATCACAGTACAAATAAGCAATTATGTTATGCAGTATTACTACTACAATAAATGTAAAAAAAACTTCCGTTTTATAACAACGTGTAAGGCCCATAATACACAGTTATTATTATATCCACAGGCCCTGAGTTGACGAAATTAAATTTTTGCCGTTTTATACGTGTGAAGGACGATGGGCCTTACACGTTGTTATAAACGGAATTTTTTTTACATTTATATTTGCAGTTTTTCTACAATATTTTATGCTATTTCTATTAGTGACACCTGTCTAAGGAGCCGGAAATCTATTTCCACACCAAACTCCGATAAAAAATCTCAGTACACGGCTGAGATAAAACCACTTACGGCTTAGGAAAACGGACGGCTGCCATATTGGAAATCTATTTGCGGTTTCGATTTCGATGTATGCATAGTCATCGGCATCTCATTTTGCATCTACCTGCCAAATTTCGTATTTATCTGACGATAGTCGGCGGAGTTATGACGTCATATGGATTTTTCAAGATGGCAACCATAAAGTCGGTAATGTACTTCGAGGTTCAGGTTTATTGACTGTGTCTGTTTAAGAAGGTGGAAATCTATTATCTGCATACCAAATTTTGACGAGATAGCTCAATCCAAGACTGAGATATAACTACTTCCGGTTTTGGAAAACGGATGGCTGCCATATTGGAATTCTATTTCCGGTTTCAATTTTAATCTATGTATAGTCATCGGCATACCATTTTGCATCTGCCTGCCAAATTTTGTAGCAATCCGATGATCGTTGGC
>Ga0209562_1000849_pt1 | contig 11052 bp, 7 predicted proteins | sample WorMetvacBELIZE2_FD_187399 | JGI IMG/M metagenome (GOLD analysis project Ga0209562, IMG submission 187399) | Marine gutless worms symbiont microbial communities from Max Planck institute for Marine Microbiology, Germany - Olavius vacuus BELIZE.2... | ecosystem: Host-associated > Annelida >...
ACTGGACAAGGCGACTTACGGCTAGCGCCGACCAGTCCCGTACAAGCTAAAATACAATAAAAATAAAAATAATGGGCTAAGCTAAAATACAGTTAAAAATACCGAATTAGTATAAATAAAAGTAGCACAGTTATTGTTCAAGGACTAGACCATAGTGTTTACAAAATAAGAATGTTTTGAGATGCTTTTTAAATGTCGCCAGTGTTGATGACTTCCGGATGTCAGGTGGACATTAAACACATTAGCGTCATAGGCAATGGTCAAATGGTCGATATGGATGCTGGCTGCCATATTAAAGAAGCTCATGGTCCAATATGTATGCTTGGCAGCTACCTTGTACAAGTAAACCACGTGTGTTCAGTGTTCACAGAACCTTAAATGTGACAATATCGTTAAATAATCACATTTTCACCACATCAGAATTATGGTACTCGTGGCGAACAGATTCTAACGAGTTCAGTGAAAACTGATACCTGAATCTCAGCGAGTTGTCGTTCACAATCATCAGAATCAGACATGACTGGCTGCTCGGCCTGTGTCTGTTTGACGCTGTCCAACCACAGACTGCATTCTCTCAGTTTTGACTCAACAGAAGCCAGTATGATCTTCTGTCTGTCACGCTTCATGATCATGTCCTGTTTCCATGCAGAAAGACACATGAAAGACTACACTGGTTTTTTATTTAAATGCATACTAACAAGCACATTAACGATGCTATCAGTCAATCACAACACTTTACTGGCATATAACCAATGGCATATACCCTGTGGCATATAACCTAGTGCAGTTGTAACAGATATTTGAAATTAATTTTGAACAAAGTAGCAGTCAAGCTGGTCCGGCTCATTGTAAGCCGGACACAAAATACTCCTTAATATAATGGAATGTAATAGGATCAGCTATCAGTCTAAAGCCATTAATTGTGACAATTTGAAGAACCAATACCGAGAAAGATGGCGACAATAACTACATATACATACATGAACACACACACACGTAATTGCAGGTCTAAGCAACAACTGTATCTCTACCGTGTGTGTATTTTGGTATTACTGCTGTAGCACTACAGTGTATGTCATTCTGCATAAACTGTATACAGTATAGAAAGCGTTTACTGGATTTACTTCACTGTGCAACTGTAGCAGTGGCCCTTGGCAGACGAGTGGCATCAGAGTGCACAGATATTGCCTAAAATATCTTCACCTTTTTGGCGAAGCATGAACACGGCGCTCTGTGACCTCGATATGCCGCGCCTTAAAAAAAAATTTACTTACTTACTTATTTACTTAAAATCAAGGTTGAGATCAAGGCAACTGTCTGCACTGTTTGTATGTTAGCTTGTAGAGAAATAAATCTGATGTCCATCAAACTGTTATCAAATTTAATGATGCTGATACTGACACTAACTTAACTTACAGCAAAATATTCACCACGAAACTCAAGAATATTTACGTCTATCACCTAGCATACCATCAACTGTTAATACTATTCATCATTTCAGGATACTTCTTATGAATGTGATTTTGATAATAATGAGCTAGTCAGCACAACAGTGAACCATTCTGTATGTGGTGCTTATGTAATGCAGATACAGTTTCAAACCTTCAGCACAATGAGCAGATCATGTGCATCTTTCTGTACAGTGTGGAAGCGCTCTTCTAGCAGCCTGAAAGTCACGCTGGTCGCTTCACGGTCAGTGGCATTGTAGCTGTCGGACAGCTGCTGTGTCTCCTTGCGGACAGTGTCAATGTCAGCATCAAGCACTTGTAGGCTGACTATCAGCTCCTGTGATAGCACAAAGCATGTGAACACAGTAAATGTCTGCACATACTTGGAAATGTAAAATGATTTACTGTTACTGGTAATGAAATGTTGAAGACTGTTGCACAGTTTGTCAAAAAAACATCACCACTTCTTAGACTACTAGAGCTATTAAATTGTCAAGATACATGTGATAGCAACTGCTTGATTTTGTAGATGCACCCAAAACTGATAAATGCTTTATATATATTTTTCTGTTAGTGCACTGGAGCACTCTAGAGCTTGCAAATTAATGCATCAATGAATACATTAATGAGTGAAGGAATTAATCAAAAATTGTAACGGGACATAAAATAGCAGTACGATGTCTCAACAAAAACCTACTTTAATCGTCAAAATTAGTTCAAGTCTCAGCACTGCAATTTTTGACTGCAGAATTTATAGTAACTGACAAATGAACGTTTATTTAACGTCAACTGTCAAGCTCAACTTGGTGAAATTTCACAGCAACATCAGCATGAAAACCCCGCATTCAGCACTAACATACTCAGCCATACAGTTTTTGGTTGACACCTACCTGAATGACATACACAAATACAATGTGCATTAATAACATATTAACACACAATTAAAAATATTAACATATGCGTTAACAGGATTTAAAAAAGTAATTGCATGCATGCTCTAGTAACTGCATTTTATCACTTCAACTGCTGATGGTTGCATTTCAACTAAACATCTTCACTTATCTTTAAAATGCAATATTCATGTGCAGCACATTTTGGGTACTTATCTTCTTCCTATTAGCCATACAGTAGGTGCATGAACCAGTGCATCACCAGACCTACAGCTACCTTCCCTATAGCTAGTATCCAATAATGGCTGGTGATGAGAGCACTTGTCCGTGAACACCTTATCCAGAGTTCTAACAAGACTTGTCAACTAATCAGCATCAACTATTAAAGAGAATGCTTCACCTCGGCTGCATGCAACTTGTCATCAAGCTCACAGGCTGTTAGTGGTAACTGCACAGCAAGTTTCAGTGCATCGAGGCAGCTCTGACAAGAATCCAGCCTATCTGAGATGTCACAGACAGACTGCTGGTACTGCTGCTGACGATGCAGCATCTCATTGAATGCCTCCTTCTGCTTCTCCAACTGCATCAAAACATCACGTCAAATCTGTCAGAGAAGCAAAAGCTGTTATCACGAAACCACAAAAATGCAAACTGATCAACCAATCTGAATTGCAACAGTAACATATCAAGAAAATATATTAAGGATTATATTCTTGCAAATAACATTCCGGTAAACCAGAGTAAGATCAGGAAATTATTCATTTACATGCACATAAATGGAAATAAGAATAACAATCATTTACAAAGTGTACTTATCCTGGTACATAGACAGCTCACAGATATCAAACAGCCTTTTACCTTTAGTTAAACTGTATGTTAGTTGCTAGCGCAGTAAAGCATACATGTACATAACAGTAAAGCACACTATAAGCAAGACATCTGCACCATTGCACTGCAGTTAGAACTATCATTGCAATAAAGCAGAAACCACAGCAGCCACTTTGGTCAAAACTACAGCATGGTGAACAGCGAAATGTTAAATATGTGTATGAAGTTTATTTTGCCACAGAGGGCAGCACAAAAGTAAATCAACACAAGAAATTAACTACACACAACAAGCAGCCCACTGGCTGTGATGGCTACATAAGCATTTTCTAAGATGACCTGCAAAACCAGTAAACTAGGTCAGACTAAATGCACTGACCAATAGGAATATAAGTCTCTCTATGTAGCAGTTATTGCCATTAACACACAGACACACAGGCATACAGACAGACACACAAACAGACAGCTTGTGACTAGTTACACTATTACTATCAAGCCAGTAACCTATTACTATACTGTTAGTGTTCATGTTTAGCAGGAAAAACCAGCAATGCAAAGCAGCAAACAGCAGAATATGTCGAAAGTGTCAAAACAATTACAAATATTCCAATGCTATTTCCAAGAGGCGTAGGGTCTACACTCCTAACCTATACAAAAATATTTTTACTGTCTGTTTTTTTCTGTTTCTCTGTTTCAGATAAAAAGTGAAAAAATCATCTCTTTTGTGTAATAAATCTGTAAAATCATCAACATATCTCATCAAGCCGTTTCAAATGGTCAAAAATTAAAAATTCATTATATTTTTACTCCACTGTGTTCTGGTCCAAATAAGAACCAGGACTGCATACCCATGAAACCAACTGCATGCAGGTGAAATAACAAGCACAGAGTGCAAATAAACATGCTTGCTCTCCGAGACAAGTAACATGCTCAAAAACAAACTTTCCTAAACTTTGATAAGCTACAACACAAGGAGTACATGCCATAGTGCCGAAAATATGAGAACACCAGCAACGAAGCATGTAAATGAGAATCATGCAAACAAATGCCGTCACCATCAGCACAGCCACTTGCAATGGAGCTTACCTCATTCTGAGCCGACACAACATCTGCCCCAACATCTGGACCGACTGGCTGTTGCTCCATGAATACAGGGACAGAACTGGGTGGATTCAAGGTTGGGATGTCTCCTAGATCAAGCATTTCCACCTGCGGGGCACCGCCGTGATCCGTAACATCATCGCTTTGTAATGAACGTGAATCATGCTCTTCAAGATGTACGTTCTCAGACGATGCACCAGTATGTTCAGAATCAAGAAGTTGCGAGCGCTTATCATCTGATATATTATCTGCACCAATTTCATCAGAATCTGTCCTTAAGCCACTGTCTGGAACAAGTGTATCTTCAAAGTCTTCCTCGGCATCTGTGAATGACGTTTCTGTAGAAGAAGAATAATCCTCAAGATAAACACTCTCAGATGAGCTGTCGCTGAGGTCCAATTCATTCGTAACTGATAATATAATATCGGGGAAACTATCAGTACTGAAAGGACTGTCAACATCATGACGAACACTGTCATCTGTACATGGCTGTTTTATTTGTGGTGCACCAACAAGAGCAGAGTCTACAGAATGTGTTGCTAAGTGTGAGGAGTCATCGTTATTAGTCCAAACAGTCTGTGTGTCAACCATTATAAGATCAACAGGAGTTATGGACGTCTGTGCTTCAGCAGTCGAACTATCGAGCTCATCCAGTGACGTCTGGGTTTCCACCACTGCAATACTTACTGGAGTGGTACAAGTTTCGGCTTCAACTGTTTCCGACACACCCTCAGATGCCACGGTCTGTGTGCCAGACACCATAAGATCAACTGGAATGGTGAATGTCCCTGCATCAGCAGTCGAAGTATCATCCACGTCCATTGAAGTCTGAGTCTCCGCCACTGCCACAGCAGTCGGAGTGGTACAAGTTTCTGCCTCTGCTACATTGGCCTTATACTCTGTCTGAGTGTCTACACAGACAACATCAACTGGTACTGAAATACCCTCCTTGTCTATTGATGTCTGTGTCTCTACCACTGCCACAGGTACCGGAGTGGTACAAGTTTCCGCCTCGACTGTTACCACATCAACTTCACATTCTACTGTCTGAGAGTCAGCCGTCACAAGATCAACTGGCACTGTGCAAGTGTGTGCTTCAGCTGTTGAAATATGTTCCTTATATGGCAATGTCTGTGTTTCTACCACTGCGGTGTCTACAGGAGTGGTACAAGTGTCTGCCTCGACCATCAGTGTGTCAACTTTATACTCCACTGTCTGAGTATCAGTGCTTACTAGATCATCAACTGGAACTGTGGACGTCTGCACTTCAACAGTTGAAGTGTCAACCTTGTCTGGTAACGTCTGTATCTCTGCCACAGTCATCTCTACAGGAGTAGTACAAGTTTCTTCCTCGACCATCAGTGTGTCAACTTTATACTCCACTGTCTGGGTATCAGTGGTTACTAGATCACAAACTTGAACTGTAGATGTCTCTGCTTTCGCCATTAAAATGTCATCCTTATACGCTAACGTCTGTGTCTCAACTACTGCCACATCTACAGCTGCTGATGTACATGCATCAGCTGTGATTAACTCGCTCGTATCTGCAAAAAGCTCGTCAGGCATTTCTCGGCTGACGGTTTGAGTTTCTATGGTGCATAAACTAACTGGCATAATTTGATCTGTCTGCACAGCAATACTTAACAGATCCATCCTGTCTACTGCTCCATGCTCACTTATCATTGTTTCCTCTGTATCCTCCTCTGTTTGTGCAGACTTCACAACATCATGTTCATAGAACACCTGACTGTCTACAGATAGTTTTGTAACTATCCTATCAGCATCTTCAGCCACTAGCTCAGACGTACAGGCAGCTGCGTCAACATGAGAAAAAGCAGTCTGCAATCCGACAGAAATGGAGCTTGTTTTACGCTGCAACTGCCACAAATCAGCCACATCGCCATCCGTTTGACATGCTGCCGAATGTGTTTCACGAGCCTCATAACCCTGATCTCCAGTAAGTGTTTCTGTGTGTGCATCAGATGTCACCCGAATGTTATCAGTTTCAGGTCGACCATCCAAAAATCGCGAGTCTTTCGTGGTGCTGACAACTAACTCTCTGTCAGTCTGAAATCTGACAGTATTAACAAACACAGCATCAGTAGCATCAGAAACACTACATACACCACCAATGCAGACTTCCGACATGTCTGTGCCGATGCTACCAACCGAGTCCCACTCAGCTGCATGATCTGTTACGCTTTCTTTTGCGTATGTTTCAATGCAATTTGATTTTGCAGTAGTGCCAATGTCAAGGCAATATTCATCCTTTACTGGATCGTCAAGATTACAAGTTTCCACATCATGATCTATCAATGTAGGATGTTCAACAATAGTTTCTTCTATGCCTGACACTTGTTCAAGCACTATATCTCCAGTCTCTTTAATTTCAGGTGATCTCAGATCCCTGGACAATTCTGCGTGCTCATCTATACCCACATCTGAATCTGATACATCAACTTCATTTCTTTGTACATGAACATCTTCATCTTCAATAACAGAAATACCTGCAGTGGTGATGACAACTGTGCCAGGCTCCGTAACTCCGCCGACTACATATATCTCCGGCCTAACAACAGAAGTGTCAATTTCGTGTATATCAGACAGCTCAGCATCTTCGTTAGCTCCTTCATCACCATCAGTTTTTGTGATCTGGACACGACTTTCAACCATGCTGATCTTGACAGCAGCATTATCACATTCATCCTCTGATGATACAGGGACAGTAAACACAACAGCAACCGGTTCCATTTCTGTGACTTTGTACACATGTGTTTCTTGAAGTTCAACTGAAGTATGAATGTCACCAATATGATCATCTTTGGCTTCATCACTTTCCTTAATCTCGACAGCCACACTGACACTTCTTTCATCATCATCCAAAAATTCATCATATTCTTTGTTTTCCCTGACTTCTGAAACTCGTCTGTCGTCTGTGGTTGTCCTGTCTTCTGTACCTTCTGTGATTCCAGTATTTTCAACATTATCCTCATCACTTACCACCAGTGTTGTGTCCGCCACTACGAAGTCAGTAATGGTTTCCATTTCTTCAAGGCCTGATGAGAAACCATCACCGACGTCCTCATATTCATAATTTTCACTGACAGACATGTAGCCAGTGGTGGTTTCTGTGTCTCCCACATCAGTCACATAGCTATCGCCAGCATCTTCAGTCTCAATGCTGCTTCCTCGGACAATATCTGTTATCCACTCAGCCTTGTGTCTGTCACCATCCTTAGCATCTCTTACTTCTGTGTCAACACTCTCACCTTCAGCAGCAGCATCATCACTCACCGTGGTTTCCGTCTTTGTAACAATAACATGCTTTACAACTCTGGTAGTTCTAGTAACAGACCTCTCGGCAAGTTGCCTTATTCTTTCAGCTGTTGTATCACGTGTAGTTCTGATACTGTACTGGTTAGTCTGACTGAAATCTGACGACCTTCCACCATTATCTGCTGCTGCTGCTGTCATAAAACTTCCATCACTCAAGACTACATTTGTCTTCCTTTTCTGGACCACATACAACTGCCGGTTCTCAGTGGAACAGTTATCCGCCCACTCTGACAAACTGGAATAACTCTGGCTCATTTTCGGCAGTACGTCGCTGCGTCGAACGATCATACGAGAAACCGACTCCCGAGTCTCGCTTGCCAAACTCGAGCCTTCGTAATGATCGCAAGTAATGCGAAGATTCACTAGCACAAGTAGCTCATCATCACCTGACGCTGAAACAACACTTGTTGACTGGCAATATTCATCACCACCACCTTCATCACCTTCACTGGGGTCTTTGTTGGTGACATCAGCTTGCTTACCGGTCGACGTGACAACATCTGATTCGCTAGTAGTATGTGCACGAGACACAGTTGTTACCGGAATGACACGAGTCACTCCACTAGCTCCACGATCACGCACATTATCTTCTTCTCCAACATCACTCGGGCTGCCATCCCAGTCATGATCTAAAACTCTAGCCTCAACATTCACAGATGATTGCTTATCAGTATCCATTACTGGACTGCTGACAATGACGGCAGTTTCTGGTTCCGATGGCGTTATAACCACAGTTGAAGATGCAGCTGTATCAGCACTGTCAAACAGCTCACTCGCACCATTTCCATCAACCACTGACTCATCACCATTACTCTCAACAGATGCTGGTATGTAACAAATATCAGGAGCAGCAGCTGTATCATCATGCAATGCAGTGACAGGGTTAGTCTCTACTTGGTTGTCACTTCCATCTGTAGCAGTGTCCACATGCACTTCTTCTGCATTAGTTTCGGCCACAATATGATCCTTTTCTATTGCAGACTGTACAGTATCTGCTGCTGCAACTTCTGTTTTACTGGGTTCCGTGTCATCGCTGGTCACATATGCCACGTTGCTAGGACTGGTCACCTCAACAACCTCAACAGCATGGTTCTTTGCACCACTGCAGCTTGTATCAAGCATTGGAAATGAACTGTCATCAAAAGCCAAGTGATACATGTACCGTGATTCTGGAAGCTGAACATCGAAGTAGCCTTCTGTTACATCAGCACGATGCTGAACGTCAAGGTTCTGAGCCTCACTCAACGTCTCTGTACCCACTGGAGGTAAAGGCGCATCCTGAGGCAGTTCTGACACACCCACTAAACCACCATCGGACACTGCAAGCCCTTCTGATGAAGCCTTGCTATTACTCTCACAAATACTGTCAGGAGAAATAATTTTATCGCCTACATATGCTAGCTCATTGTGGTCACTACACGGCATATTGGGAAACTGTTCAACTATTGCTGTTGTCACAGAACACTGCGAATCAGCAGTCTACAAGCAAATGGCACACAAAAATGCATTCTAATGTAATGAATCTCAAAAGGCTTCAACTAAAATCATAATACATGTAACTACCAAGCATTCATGGAAGAGACCACTGATATAGCTGATAATGGAGTGAAAGTTTTAAAATGCTGTACACAGGTACACAGTAAAGTAGCTAATAGAATGTGAAAATGCGAAAGCGTTGAATTGCAGAATTCATCTTTAAAGCACATGCTGAAAAATGGTTGAAGCTGATCACAGTGAATGACATAATTAATCATATAATTCAGCTAAAACTGTGTAATGACTGTACAAACAAGCACACAGGTTGTAATCACTGATACAACAAATTGAAGACACAATATCAGCACTAATGTGTAAGAAAAACACTTGCTCTCAACAAGAAACATTTGATAAAATCATTACTTTATAATAATATATTTATCTGACCTACTTATGAAATGGAACATCATCAGATAAAGAACTATCAACCAAACAGCCAGGCAATCTCCACAAGCTATTAGTTCATCCAAAAAAGAATGCTTGATGGTCAAAAAACATAAATATATTAATGCAGAATTCCTGTTTACCGCTGACTATTAAGTGTGAAACTCCGGCCCATATGCCCTTCTAACATCAATTCATCTCAAACAACGTTCTATCAATAGCAGTACTATCATATTGATAACTATACAGCATGTGTTACAATGCGTCATTTGATTCATGTCAACTGTGTAATCAACCTACAACACACTGCTTACATTGTGAAGAGCGATCTTCTGCCTCAATTCTTCAACAGTAGATGGCAGCACTGGCAGTTGTGGCAGCTTTGCTGGTTTGACTGACCCTTCTTCACGCTGTTCAATTTCACACTCGGTCTTCTGCTTGTCTTCAATGGCTCGATACTTCAGTTGGCTAATGGCATCGAGGGCAGAATGGAGATCAGTGGCATGACTTGGAATGTCCCTGTCAGAAGCTGAGTCCAACCTTGCCTCATCTGAACTTCTTGCAACTTTATGCAACCATGTCTCTCTCTCCGCTATGTCGTACACCAAGCTCTGGCAGAACAAACCATAATTTTATCACTTCCGTGGTATGATTTCTCATGCGTATAACCAAAGGAGGAAGTTGTCCAAGCCACACAACTTTCTAAATGTTTTATGAAGTACATATGTTCGTATCACATAAATTATTTTATACACACAATGTATATAAGTTTGTACACATTACTCTCAAGTTATCCAAGCTGCAATTATTTATTATTGTTATCATTATTAGAATGCAAAGATTAACTTGGCATAAGCAAAACAGCTTCTAGGACACAGTACACACGTAAAAGAGTTATCAAACAAGAATGTTTTCAGTCGTCTTTTGAACACAGTGCTGAAGTGACGCTAATTCCTGCCAAATGTCTGACTATACAGTACTAATTTCTACAGTTTGGATCAAAATAATTCATTCAGGTGCTGCCATCAAAACTTGTTTATTTTCAAGACGTCAAGAGCTTACAGCACCAATGTAATGTACGTGATTTAACAGCACCAGCTACACAATAAATCATAACATGGAACTGACGTAAATGAGTCACTAGAAGTGTCTCCCCAACTACAGCTGCTCACGACATTTACACTAGATACTAATTATCTATTGATTTAGACTCGTAAATATTAACATTGTCCAAAATTCAACTACATAAAATTATAAATGGATTATAGTAAACTATATGCTATAACTATTTTTATATGAATACAAATACAAATGCAAACACAAGCTGCACAAGTTCTATGATTTTTGGTGCCACTAAATACAAAACATACATGTATAATAATGTATCAATAAACGAATAAATAAACAGATCAATCAACCAATCAATCAATCAAGCAAACTGCCGTACCTCCAGATGCCGATGCTTATCTTCTGCTGACAAACTACGATCGTCATCTAATGCCTGAAGCTGGTTCTCGGCTTCTTTCATCCAC
>Ga0209562_1000852_pt1 | contig 11034 bp, 7 predicted proteins | sample WorMetvacBELIZE2_FD_187399 | JGI IMG/M metagenome (GOLD analysis project Ga0209562, IMG submission 187399) | Marine gutless worms symbiont microbial communities from Max Planck institute for Marine Microbiology, Germany - Olavius vacuus BELIZE.2... | ecosystem: Host-associated > Annelida >...
TATTATTATTATTGTGTTAAGTGTTTATTATGACAAAATTTGCTTAAAATTTGCATCAGACCACTTCTTGTTTTATGTAGTTTACTGTGCCAAAAATTATTGAATTTTACCTATGCATTCAAATGTTACCATCAAAAATGTAAGTTGGTCTCACTTTAGTTGGCCCACCCTGTACAGAGATCAGTCGGATAGCGAAGCTTTTTATTCCATGAACCCAGAGTGTAACAGTACGTCCGTCATCTCTTCTGTGTGGCTGGCAGTAGACAACACGTTCTGGTGGCGGCAAAAACATATTTCTTCGAACACTGATGACAGTGAATTTCGCCGGTAATTTTGCACTTAGAACGTTCTAAACATGCGAAGAAGTCACTCAGCGTGGTAAACATAGAGATGCCGGTGAGGGATACAAATCCTCACGTTTATGATCCGCTATTCCGCTCCTCAGTTCTCAGTCCATCAACACCGTCAACAGCTTAAAGTGATTGCTCGCTACAGCATTAGGCGGATCCATGAAAGCTCCGATCAAATTACGCCAGAAATTTATATAAATCGTTATTTTACAGATGTATCGTTCTATATAAATTTCGGATGCAATTTCATTGGAATTTTCAGGGATCCACCTAATGCCGTGTTGAGTGTGTAATAATTGTTTTGCCACTTGTCGACTCAAAGGCAGAACGCAAGCTGGAGGCGCGGTTACATCGGTAATTTTATACTCCTTGTATAGGGCGGGGATACTCGCTTTCGAGACGGACATGACTATACATGTAGGCGTTGCGCGGTCTTCAGAAGTTGAGCGTGAAAACTCGACGACGGTGAAAGAATGCGTGTCGTACGTCTACGCTTTGTGTCGTACATGTACTTCTGTGAAAGTTCTGGACGACGACGACATCGTCTTGTCTTGTCAGTCGGCTCAACACGCACACACACACACACACTTCACAAGTGTGACAAATCCCTGCCCCCCCTCCGCGGCCGACAATCCACCTGTCCGTGCATACTGGACACACTGGACATCATGTGTGTGTCCGTCCGTGGAGTAGGACGATATGGCATCGCTCAGTCGCCTTGTAATAGGACGTACTGGTTAGTTGTTATCTGGTTAGATTCATTGCATAACGGCTCGAGTCAGGCTCATCGGGTACTGCCGGCACATACATTGTGGCGCGGTATGTCTCTATTTTCATTTCACGGAGTCCATATAGTGACAGAATGCGGAAGACCATTGTTCGTTGGTCAGCACATCGGCTTGCAGATGTAACGTACAAGAGAACTATCACTTGCATTGGCTCGATGTGGCAGATCGTGTCAAGTTCAAGCTCGGCCTGACAGTCCACCGGTGTCTAAGTAACAAGACGCCGCACTACCTTGCTGACAGCTGTACGCTCGTCTCCAACATCGCCAGTCGGCGGCGGCTACGTTCAGCTCAACGTCGTCATCTGGATGTACCACGATACAACCGCAGCACACTTGGCCGTCGGTCATTCTCTGTCGCCGGTCCTACCGTCTGGAACTTGCTTCCAGACGATCTCCGCGAGATCAAGGCTGTACAGAAAGCACATTCAAACAGTCGCTGAAGACATACTTATTCGCGCAGCATTAGTATGCAGAGCGCGTTAGATATGTTTATGTCGATGCGCTATACAAATTTACGTTTCATCATCATCATCATCATCATCATCAACTATTACAAATTTTGCGTAAGTCCACGCGACGCCTGCGTCGACATAATGAAACCATACAGCAATAGTTCGTGTACGCTACCTTCTGGTTTAAACTTACGCTCCTCATTTCACAGTCTGGCGAGTGACCGGGGCTTAATGTTAGTCATTGAATACGTCCTACTCGTGTAATCAGTCAAAACGTCCATGATGTCTTCCGTCCGTCGACACTGACCGCCCAGTGGGCAGTGAGGTCGCTGACCCTACACTGTTGATGAGCTGACCCTGTCTGTCTGTCTATCGCTGCAATGGAATCTCATCTCACAGTGCAGGGAGCTGTCATCAGTCAGTCCACTCGAGTTCAATGCATCTCCGAGACTCATCATTTCACAGTCGCACCTGTCAGTCGTCGAGCGCACGGTCAATATTAGCATATCATATCGCATCCGATCAGCTCAGCTAAACTATACACTTGCAATCTGTCCAGTTTCTACGGCACCTACCACAGTGCAAGCTAGCAATAGTGGACTCTATACACTGTATTCGTTTCGTTTCTTCTTCAGATTTCAACCACTACCTTTCTTGTCACATAATAATAATAATAATAATAATAATATACATATTTCTAGAGCGCCACAAAAGCCTAGGCTACAGAGGCGCTAATGCATCTGATGTTCTCTTTGTGCCATTGTTTTTTTCCTGTTTAGATATTTCGTCGGGCTTAACTTACGTTTAGTTTATCAGTCATATTCCTGAACATTGCCCTGTTGACACTAGCATGCTAGCGGAACATGTATGTTAGCATTATCGCGCTTGTTCTGAGAGATTAGCCTAATCGTTTCAGTATCAATTTCCCAATAGGCCTATCCGTTCATCCGGTCTCGAGGCTCCACCACAACCGACTTAGCCAAACGCAGTTACTTTGAACCACGCAAGGCCAGCGAGCAGCGTCAACAATTACGTCACTGCTGTTGTTTACAAAGTCAACGTATTATCGAGCTCTGCTAACGCCGTTAACTCCCACTCTACAACTTTACGAAATTAAAGTAAATTAACCACTTCAGCTTGTAACTATTCTAATAATTAATTGTAACTTAATTAACGAGAATTTCCATTTCTTTCTGTACAAAATACAAGAGTTGTAGCTCATCTACAGAGCCTATATGATAAACTTCCAAATATTCACCATCAGCAGAAATACTGCAAATTTGTGCAATGACCATGGTTTCAACGACGTACAACTGTAATGCTCATCATAAAAGTTATAATTACAGTAACATTCAGACATTTAACACAAATGAAATTCTCTATAATCTGCTACTGCCAATGCTGATTGTACTTATTAGTCTGATTCTAAAATGTTGATTTTTTTCTATCACAGAATACATAAATTCAGAGTACAAAATTAAACATTTTATTACTGCCACGAGACCAGAATCCTTTTATATCAGCACATTTTACAGTTGTAAAACTACAGCAAAAAGGCGTGTTTAAAATGAGTACATAATATCAAACTGTCAGCTACACACATGCTGCAATGCTACACAGAAATAAATTATTAAAATACGATTGTAAATGCAAAATAACTTATCGTTATGAACCGGCTTTAAATACACACAAATTTAATTGACATGAATTATTTCATTATGCTAATTTATGCAGATAAGGTAAACCGCAGTCACTTATACGTTACAATATGCACATTATAGATGGCACATGTAAGAAAAAAACACGATATCAGTTTAAAAATTACAGCTGATATCCATGCATTTTAAACCATTCAACACTTTCACTGGTCAACTCCAGCTAATAAGCAAATAAGCAACCCACTGGCAAAGAGCAAAGTGAGAGGGAAATTTTTATTGTTTGGGGGATGTCTGGGGAATATTTGCGAGGGGGAATTATAAGCGGGAAATGTCTGGGTTATGTCCGTTATCAGAAATGTTTGAGGGACAGTGTCATTGGGGCAATGTCTGGGGATTATCTGGATTATCCGGATTACCATGCAGGATTACAAGTCTCTGTGTTTGTAGCAGTTATGACTTATGTCACCCTGGTTAACACACAGACACACACATGGACAGTTTTTTACTGGTTATGGTATTAGCTCAGCCAGCTGACTGAAAGTACTTCAATTCCATGTCACAATAAGGCACACAGTCACAATGTATACACTTCATAACTTAACTACAATAAACATCAGAACATCACGGATGCTGTTCTCATCTGTGACGATAAACTCTGCTGGACTTTGTCTCCAGATCTTCTGGCCTTGGCTGCCAGAAGACTTGGCCTTGGCATGAAAATGATTAAATGCTCCGGTGTCAAGTACATCTGGAAAGGGGACCGACAGTCACTGCTTCTCAATCCTCAAACATTCATAGAGTCAGGGGTCCCAGCAGGAAAAAATAAATTTCAGGACTAAGTTTTTTTAGCAAATTTCAGAACATTTTGTCGGTTTCACAAGGTTCAAAACACAGAAAATCCATACAATCTGTTAGCATGAATCAGTCATGCAGAACTGAACACAGTACGGGATACTCAGCGACAGTAACAAACTTGAAACTCGTACAGTCACGACTTGTAAAACAAAGCTGTCGAGAAAACGGTTTTTAACAGCGACTTCGGACTAAAAATGAATGCTGCAATGACGCGATAACATGCTGGGGCACAACAAATGAAAATATCAGGACATTCTTACCAAATGCCTAAAATTTCGGGACAATCTGTAATTTCAACACAATTTCAGGACAGTTTTGAAATTTCAGGAATTTCAGGACGACTGTGACCCCTGTAGAGTTTATAACTACCATCCTACATGCCCACCTCTAATTTCATTTTCCTTTCAATACCTATTCTCTGCAGACTGTTAAGACATTCCAACAGTTTTGTAATATGTACCGGACTCGGCTGGGACTTGACAATGTCTGACACTGGCCTGTAACATGCCCTCCTCAAATACATCCCTGATCAACATTTACTGTCAAACATATAACATCAAACGGCAGCAAACTCAACAAACAAGCTGCGTGTCTAATACATAGGTCAACGCAGTTCTTCACCAAGTGATAAATACAATTTTTATAACAGACTCAAATGACCGAAACTAAAAAAAACAGTTATATGCGATATTTATTCAGCAAATGCCGGCAAAGACTGTCAATACAGGGGTGTCTTTACAGATATGTTGCTGCGGACAAATTTTACCTAAACACAAGACACAATATTGGGGCTATATAGTTACAAAAATGCCACACATGAAAATTACCTAAAATATTTGCCGATTCAAACACTCAGTCATCATCTTACACAATTAAAACTAAGAACAGTCTCCAAAAATACGGGAGAATTGGGGAAAAACGGGGTGAAAAAGAAGGGAAGGGGACAAAGGAAGGGTACTGTTTGGGTACATTATGAATCAGAGACCCCAGTGTCAATGTCTATCAGTCTGGATGAACTTCACGGATGTCTGTTGGCGTCGTTGGTAACTCCATGGTGACGGCGTTCGTTGTCTTGGCAACGACCGAGGACAAAGGATACTGATTGGCTGATGACTCGAGGGCACCTGTTGGCTGCATGTTCATTGCTACGGCTTGTTCTATCTGCTCCTGACAGCAGCGAATACAGTCCTGAAACAGTCAGACAACCACTACTCAATATCACTGCCGCATCTCAAATAATCACATCTCAACAATCGTATACTCAAGACAATGCTTACAGTGCTGTCATCATTAGCTCGTTGCCTAATTTACACATGGGCACTTCCGGCACACCCCTACAATATATAATTGTCGATCGTTTGGGTGCGTTCTTTTATTGAACCAGAGTTATTTGACAACAATGTGCGTTCGACAATACCACTCCAATTTCTCTGATCAATCTGCTTGGGAAATTAGGATTAGGATTATGGTTAGACTCAGAGTTGCACTATTTTAGCATTTTTCACGGAGAATAACAAAAACAAGCACCTTATCTTCCGCGAATTTTACATGAGGTAACATCTTGCTAAAAAATGCACCCAAATGATCAACAACAAATTACAATTACATATTCTAGGAGTGACTATGAATAAATTAGGCAATTGACTAATGAGAAAGTGACTGAGAGAGTTCGTCTGATGACTGCAGAACAGCAGCAAGTGGCTGCTGACCCTCAGACCAAGTACCTGTAAGCTGCTATCATCCACACCCACCACTAGGGTTGGGAGTTCAGAAATTTCCGGAGATTTCCCCCGGAAAATTTATTCCAATATTTCCGGAAATTTGTTATAGAGATATTCAGTTTTATGAAGCCCATACCTCAGCTTGGGGTGAAGAGTGCGAAACTATTGTATTAGTGATGCACTGGATTTGATAACAAAACTGACCATGAATAGTGTTGTGTGCAAATTACAACAGAAAATCTCACAAAACACAACTTTACGAACAGAACAAGCACTATGCCGCACAGCCTTGCTAGAAACAAGGTGTAACATCGGAGACGACATATTAACAATGTGCACTAAATGTCACCTCGTCGATAGACGTCATTCGATGTAGTTTTCTGGCGATCTCGCTGCACAGTTCGTCCGTCAACCCGCTGATAGCTGAACATATACACGCGGCGGCAATCAACGACGGAGGACGCATCACGAAGCTGAACTCTGTAACATACATACGAGAGTATTAACGTCAGTTGTTGTAAATCTCATATCACGCGTACGCAAGACTACATAACACATTATCAAAGAATAACCTCTTACTTGTCTTGCCACTGATTCAGAACTCCATCAACAATATCTGTAATTCCACCAAACTTCACCTTGTTAGCTAGTTTCAGACCATCATTCGATTTTATCAATCTTATTTATTACTGTAGAACACTATTTTTCGCTGCATCTTAATTTCGCGATTTTCTTATGTAGAAAATTCGATGCATTTTAATTTCGCGGATTTTCCAGTTAGTCCTATTTTGGCACAGATGCACTGATGACCGATCGTATAATACGTAGTCGCCGCACTTTTTCGATACCACACTCTGTACAGGCCTAACCTAACTGCATCACTGGCGGCCACAACAACTGATTTCATTTCAGCGCTCTGCTGCTTGTCAGGGTCTGGCAAGCTGGCGACCTCTGCTTTTTTAGCCACCGAAGAATAGACATCTCGTGATCAAAACTAATGAAACAATTTTTTAACGAAAATTCCTATCGTAAAACGGCGTGTTATTGTTTACAAAATTACAATCACGTTACGGAAGTGTTGATATACTCTGCCAAGACTTATGGTGATGGGCCATTTCGAAAATTTCGCGTGTATTTAATTTCGCGATTTTTCTCAATTCGAGAAAATCGCGAAAATTTCATGCTCGCGAAATATACATGGTTTACAGTATTTGACACGCATATAATTATCGACGCACATAACTGTCAATATTACAGATAATACACGCATATTAATTTACTGCTAATAACTTACATTAGTCAGCTGTGAGTGCCACTGTTCTGTGTATTTGTTTTATCTTAACTGTGCACATTTTACTGAACAAAGTGACTTAATAACTGACTGAAAACTAGTTAACTAAGTTATTAAACTCTCTCGTTTCTTTAAATTAATTTTTGTGTTTGAAAATACGACATAACAAGGATACACAGACATGCTTTTTGGCTCCGGCGACCTTAACCTTGACCTAATGACCTCACTACATAGATATTCTGAAGATGTATCTGTGTACCAAATATGAACTTTCTTGGTGAAAACTTTCCACCGTTAGAGCAATACAGACAGAACAGACAGCTAGATGCAATATAGTACTAATTAGATGTGATAATGACTACCAGATACTTATTAAATGTTTTCGTTAATGGGCCGATATGTCGACATAATATGACAAATAGTGGGCCTGGGATACGAGACCTAAGTTAATTAAAAGCAAGTCTATACAAGCCTCGAATGCCGTCACTTAAGTTCTCATGCATTGGCCTCATCAATGATAAGATGAACGTATGTGCTACTGAGGGGAAATTTGTTGTATTCCTGGTACAGACCCTTCACTGGATGAACTCACACCAGAACCATTTTCAAAACAATACTGTTGAAACTAGGGCTGTTAACGGTTTTTAAACCGAAACTGAAACCGCGGTTTTCTGCCACAACCGAACAAAACCGAAACCGCAATTTTTTGTGGGCCTAGATACGGTTTTGAGTTACAGGGTAATATGGCCAAGCACGACGTCAATGCGTTTCTTTTACCAGCCAAATGACCATCGATTGAGTGAGGTGCTACACTCTACTCACTAAAATAACTAAAAACCGAACCAAACCAAAACCGCGGTTTTTGTTGGAAAACCGAACCGAATCGAACAGGAAATGGAATTAGTGGAACCGTAACAACCCTAGTTGAAACGTTGATGGGGTTTGAGAGAGCAAAGAGATATGGTAGAAGTCAAGAAAGAACAAACCGGTGGCACAAAGGGCAATGAAGGTCTGAGTATGTTGTCTGATGGTGGTGGCGTGTTGATGGCTGATGGGTAGACGAGACAGCAGCAGGTCGACGAAGTCATTCGGAGTGATGGCACAGATGTCATACCTCAGAACCTGTAGTACCAGCAGCTCCCACTCCTGGTCACATCAAGATCACCCACTACATCACTCTACTATACTCAACGACAACCACACACAGGCTGTCCTCAACTAGAAATTGTTAAGCAAGAAATTAAGCACGAAAATTTAGACACAATGCCAAAAAACCCAAAATGTTACTATTTGTGCGACTCGAATGGCCTGATGCTGCAACAGTTTGCACCCAAGATTAAAAAAATGGAAACTTCAGACCTCTTAGAAGAGCTGCACATGGATTGTTCCAAATGTTACACTTTATCTGCCCAAAGAAGCTGCAAGTGTTTCAGCATTCAGATACAGTATGAAACTGTCACTCATAGCAAGATTTGATAGACTTATCAGATTGATTGATTGAGTAAGGCTTAACGTCCCACCAAACACATTATAGGTCATATCGGGGACGCGTTTTTACAGGTCAAATGACCCAACCAACAGTGTCAAAGCACTGAAGGAACTAGACTGTGTCTGAGATAGTTACAACTGACAACAACAGCCAGCATCATGCTAATGCTATGACTGCAGCATCAGATACAAACAGTGTGAAAACGTAAAAGAAAACTAACATTAGAAATTCAGCGAGATGCACCTTCAAATGACAGGAATGGATACATGGCACATGCATGCAGTTGTTGTTGTCGTATGCATTTAGGAGCCATAGCTGGTCAGCCAGGCAACGGCATCATTGTCTGCAGAGTATAGTTTACACAAGCCACCGTGTAGTCTTGTCTGTGGGCATGATTCGACAATGTGTGACATCGTTTGGGTCTCATCGCAGGAACACTGATCGGAGTCTGAAAGTTTCCATTTCTTCTTACAGGCACCGCAGTGACCTTGTCCGGTGCGGAAACGGTTCAGCAGAGACCATTGTTGTCGAGGGAGAGCAAAGCCCGGTTGTCGGATTGTGGGGTCGTCCACGAGGTGTGCACTGACCACTGAGGCCGACTTCCAGGATTCTCTCCATTGACTGTTGATGTCAGCTGGATCCGACTCACGCCACAAAGGCTTTCGGGCTGTCAGGCGGAGAATTGTTGGTTTGGAGATATCATGATGTAGCGGCCAACTCTCACGAGCACGAGCTTTCACCACCAGTCTGTCTGTAGCAGCTTTCCTTCATAGAGCGGGTGGTTCGATGTTGGTGAGGACTGGAAGCCACGGGCGTGCGGTTTGGCGGAGAGTGCCAGAAATGAGACGCATCGTGGAGTTCAACTGCAGTAAACAGATGATAAAATACGTGAACCAAAACATACACATACCAACAGATCGCTGACTGTGATTGAGAAGTCTGTGTACATGACGAGTTTCTCGGCTGTGAGAGGAACGGTGTCGAGCAGTTTGGATGCAATGAACAGGCAGACACAACCCAGCAGCTGCAGTCGCGTCTTCTTGGTCTGAACCGACGTCAAGAACCGGTCAAGAAGATTCACCGACAGAGGAAACACTTCTTCCTCCTGACGCTGCTCCTCACAGACCTGTCACAGACAACATTCTGTCATATTTCAACAGAAACTTATGACGACTTTCACCGTTCTACAAACATGCATATTTCAGTATTAAACTGAGATCCGATCAGCTAACACTTTGCCACCTATCTAAGCACGTATATCATTTTTTTCAACAAATAAATGGTAGCACCAAAAAAAACAAAGAAAGAGACACCAATAAACAAAACTTAAATATGCACCCTACCACTTAGCTACACACTATTCACATTTTGCAGCCCAAATCTAAAGTTAATCTTACACAAATACTTCATAATCAGCAGTTTCCTGTAGTTAAAAGCAGATCATCATCATGTGTTTCAGCGGGCTATATTCACTGTCGCCTAAAAACTGGACTACCTAACTTACGACTGTACTTTGATCAATGTTAAACAGATTTTCCAAATTCTTTCATTACTGGAAACATTGTTAAATCTTCGTCTTCGTCCAATAAAGATGCCGACTCGGTGATGGAGCAATATTGCACCGCAGTATCAAACACAACCTGTAGCCTATCATATTTTCAACCAGTTTAAGCACGTTGCCGTACTAGTTAGGACAGAGTGCATGACAGCCCCATTGAGCTTCTTTTCCCTCGATTTATCAGCGAGGTGTTGTACGTGATTATTCAAGTAATCGTGTGAATAAGGTCACAATACTGATAACAGTTTTATATCTGACAGTGCGTACATCGAGCATCCATCTCGTGAGAACGGTGCGCATGTAGGGCCGCAGTTCCTCCTGGAACACGAAGTAAGACCCAGACGGCATGTACGCATCCTCCTTGGCGAGAAGATTACTCAGCACACGTCTGTCATTCAGCAGTGTTTTGTGTCTGAAAGCGCGCTTCGGTGCAGGCTGCGCAGTATCCACTTCTTCTAGACACAACAACCGCTCCATCTCCGCGGTGTCCAACTGATCGCCTGCCGCAGTCCCGCTCTCCTGGAATTTCCGTTTCCACGATAGTTCACAGTGATTTTTGTTAGCGATCGACTCTCATACGGGCAGAGTAAAATGCGAAATGTGCGTCACATCCAATCAGAAAATATTTCGCAACGACTGTTTAGTGTTTCAGATACTGCTGACAACGCAGAACAACACAACTAGGCACCGTTCGCCACAGTAACCACGAAAGTGCGCCAACAGACTGAACCGAACTGACCGCTAGTCAGCACACTGCCTGTTGTGTGGGAAATGTGCGCTACGGTGATTGGTCAGAGCGGATGATTGACGTGTCAAGTGCCCGCAGCGCTGCGCCCTGGGAATTTCTATTTATAGACACGGCTGGCCGTGCAG
>Ga0209562_1000853_pt1 | contig 11033 bp, 6 predicted proteins | sample WorMetvacBELIZE2_FD_187399 | JGI IMG/M metagenome (GOLD analysis project Ga0209562, IMG submission 187399) | Marine gutless worms symbiont microbial communities from Max Planck institute for Marine Microbiology, Germany - Olavius vacuus BELIZE.2... | ecosystem: Host-associated > Annelida >...
GAGCGACCCTCAGCCGACCCGCACCGAGACCAGATCCCGCGGTCACGACGACATCGAAGAGCAGCCGGAGACAGCAGCGGCCGCCGGCGGGGGAGAGGCATGCACGGCGTGCCAGGCCGGTGGAATGGAGTTCCGCGCCGCCAAGAAGTGTCCGCACGCGTTCTGCGTATCGTGTGTCCAGTCTTACTTCTCGCACGGCGAGACGGAGTGTCCAGTGTGCGGCATCAAGGACGAGCTGTCCAGACGGACACTGACGCAGCCACCCAGTGGACACATGCTCGCCACCTATGAGAACGGTTTCAAGCTGCCCGGCTTTGAGACCACATCGCGCGGTACTATCATTGTCACTTACAGCTTCCCGGCAGGCATTCAGACGGTTAGTACAGACGTTTTGCTATCATTATTTAGTATTATTCACAGTGCCCCGCCACTGCTCTTCATGCGTGTGTCCGTGATTATATACTGGAAGTTTGTGAACACGATATCTCATCAACCGCTTGTGGGAATTTCTCCAAATTTACAACGTTGGTCCAGTTGGGAACATAGATGAACTGATTAGATTTTGAGGTCAAAGGTCAAAGGTCAAGGTCACAGCGAGAGACTGGCGATACCAAATGTGGTTAAATGAGCACTGCGGGAGGCATGTGCTCACCCAACTCTGGACTGCATGGACGTATGTTAATGAAACTTGTCACAGTTACTCAATACCAGGTCCACATCACACTTGTGATATTTTCAAGGTTCCGGTTCCGGTCGGATATCAGAGCACATCCGGTTCCGGCCGAATTTCGAAAATTTGAATCTGGTACATCCCTAATTATTACTATTATTATTATTAGCAATATACTGAGGGAGGGGGGGTGGTAAATTCATGGATGCAAAACAGTTGACGACCTTTTTAAATCGTCACCCTCAACACAGGTCTTTACTGTAACTACTAATGCGCAAAACACTTTACAACATTTTCAGGGCTCAAATACCCTCAAAACATTTCATTTTTTTCGAAGGGGGCGCCTGTGCCATGACACAATGGCACAGTGGCCAGTCCAAGCCGTAGCCTGGTAACTGCAGTTTTGAAGGCCACAGTTCTGTCTGTATTCGTCTATATGTGCAGCTTACTGAGGTTTATTTTGTCCGTAGTGATATTTTGGGGATTTTTTTTCTTTCCGCTATGTGCGTAGTGGAAATACCCGCGTGCGTCAGTGGCGGAGTATTGTGCGAGTGGTTTCACGAACGCGACACGGGCCACTTTTTGGCGTGCTCGAGCAGTCGCTAGGGCGTCGCGGCTTGCAATCAAGAGATCAGTGGTTCGTGTGCCGGCCTGGCCGGGCGCCGCTCTGCAGAGCCGTCGGCAAGTTATTCAGAGCTGTGTTCCTCTGTCATCAGAAAATATCATTTGAGGGGCTGAGGGCGGTGGGACACTGTGGCTTACAAGGTAGCCGAGCGGAAACTATAACTAGTGTGTTTATGATTCACATCCCGTCATCATAGTAGCCGAGGTCAGCTCTTAGAAGAGTATCATACTACCTTTATCTTACCTTATTCAAACAAAACAAAGGCACAGTATTTAGCCAAGTGTGTCTGCTAGTTCACAATGTCAAACGTATGACGCCCAATAAAGACAAACGCTGATGTAATGTTGATATACCAGCTGCGCGGAACAGTAGGGGCCTATTTGCCGTTTAGCCCGAGGGTCGTTAAACCGCGCTATTGTTAAAGCCGGTTCCGTTCGTCTGTCTGTCCGTCTGTCTGTCTGTCCCACTCGTGATTCAAGCCTAAATGGTTCAAGATGGCGAAACGCATTTAGCACGACACACCAGGGCGATGTTTCTAGGCGATATTTCGTGAAGGTGACTTTAGGCGATTACACCGAACGAGCGTGTGTAAGGAAAGATATCCCCTGTTGAAGGCGTAAATTTCACCAATAGGGCATAATCTGCAATAACATAGAAACGGTGAGAGATAGGAGGATGTAAGTTAATGTTAATCAATAATAGGAAGTCGCATATGGGCTTTCGATTGGTAACAAAATCGGTGACCTTGGGTGACCTTGAACGGCGTACTGGCCGTTATTTTGTGGGATTCTACTGAATTCGGCAGCTTAGTGGGACAGTTACGTATAAATGGTTGAAGACAGACACACACTGTCTGGGACAGAAATTTATTCCAAATAATCTAGTTTTTACCGCGCTGCATGGAATGCAGACGCTGTCTAGCGATGAGAATTCTGTCTGTCTGTCCGTCTGTCAAACGCGTGCATTATGACAAAACGGATGAAAGATCTGTCCAGATTTTTATATCATACGAAAGACCATTTAGCCTGGTTTTCTGAGAAGAAGAATGGTTGGTGGGGGCGACCCATTCTACCTGAAATTTTGAGTAAACCGGCCCCGATGGAGCGAAATCGCCGATTTTAAACCGATATTCGCTCGTAGCGCCTCAGCCGTAACACCTAGCGAAAAAGTTCAATTAACACTAACAGGAAGTCTACCACGCGCTTTCGAATGAGAATAAGATGATCATTGTACGTTGCCCTTGCCCCCCTCCAACCAAGGGGCTAACGCAAAACGGCGGCCGTTTTGCCTGTAAAATCGGACTATGCTTGAATAAAGTCTGCTACAAAGTTTCTTTGTGTGAAAACTGTCAGCGAAATAGTTGTAAGGCATTCATTAGCCTAACTATATTGCAAAAATAATTGGTGGGGAAGTCCCCTTCTCGAAATTTCGGGTGAATCTGACCGCGTTGGAGCGCAATCGCCGATTTTCGATATATTTTCGCTCGTAGCGCCTCAGCCGTGACACATAGCGAAAAAAAGTTTAATTATCACTAATAGGAAGTCGACTACGCACTTTTCAATAAGCCCGAGATGAACAGCGTACGTTGTCCCTAAGCCCCCTCCCCCAAAGAGTGGCTCAGAAACGCAAAGTGTCCAAAATTTGAACAATAAGCTGCGATAACTCCGAAACGGTATGAGATAGGATGTCAGTATCACTAATAGAAAGTAGCATACGGTCTTTCGATTGATACCGACCGCGATGAACTTGAATGACCTTGAACGGCGCAGGCCCCTAATGGCCATTATTTTGCGTTTGTCGCCGAATTCGATTGCTTTGCTGGCCAAATATGTCACAGTGGTATTGAAGTTAGACTTATAATGTCCGTAAATATTGTCTCTCAGTTCCAGTCTTCCACTTTTGGCCCGAACTAACCCACCCTGCAGCGCGGTCTCTCTGCGATAGCTGAGCTACTTGTTAACAATAGCACTTATGGCAATATTATCATAGTTTGTGAGAACGAATTCGTTAAAGAGAGGCAACACCTCCCCTCCCCGTTAGAAGCGATAATAATGATCAATACTGCGCTGTATGAAGTCGCATACGGGCTATCGATTGGTACTAAGATCAGTGACCTTGAATGACCTCGAACGGCGTTATGATAGCGCGGATAGTCGTAATGGACGTACTGTTATTTAACACTTGGCCACAGTCTTGCGGCGACACCTTTCACATGAGTGTGACGGTTGATGGTGCGATGTGATGCGATCTAGGATGATATGCCGAACCCGGGCAGGAAGTTCGCCAGCATGACCAAGTCGGCGTTCTTCCCGATGTCGACGGAAGGCATCCGCGTGGTGGACACGCTGCAGCAGGCTTTCAACGCTCGTCTGCTGTTTACTGTGAGACCGAGCAGTGACCCTGCAGCCACTGATGATGAACTGGTCTGGAACGGCGTCTGTCACAAAACGAACGTCTTCGGAGGACCTCAACAGTACGTCAGTTTGTTCAATGAGTATTATCTCCGCCGAGGAGGTTATGTAATATACGGCGTTTGTCTCTGTCTGTCTGTTTGTTTGTCTGTCTGTCTCTTAGCAACTTTTCTTCGCAAAAACTACTGATCGGATTTTCATGAAATTTTTTTGCCGGAGATGTGTTTTCGGACAAGGAAGAAATGGTTAAATTTCGGACGTCCTGCGCTTCTGGAACCTGGAGTTCGGATATCACCCCTAGAATTTTTATGAAACTGGACTGGAACGTCTGTGGGCGCATTCTGGTGCAATACGAAAGTACAAGAACTTGACATCAAGAACAACATTCTGGCATGTCATCCCTGTACCAAGAACTCCCATAGTTATGTACCTGCCGATACTCTTGTGAGCGTGTGAATTATCGACTAGGACAAAAAGATCAAATTTTATGCTTGAGGCAGGGTTCCCACGGGTCCTGAAATGTCCTGAAAGCCACCTTTTGATTCCTCGGGTCATGAGAAGTCCTGAATTAGGAATTATGTGCTGAAAAAGTCATGAAATTTTTAGAATGTGGTACTGAAATAGCAAGCCGTTGATGAAATAAGTAAGTAAGTAAGTAAACTTTATTTCACAAACGTCAGACGCGTTTTGTGATATAGTTTGTGTAAAGTTAAGCATTGTTTTGGCATCTATGATGGACACAGGCAGTTTAATGTCCATAGTTTTTTTTGTTGTATACAAGTTAGCAGACCGTATACTGGAATAAGTCATGATCTTCCGGGATTTGTAGTGCTCAAATGTACTGAAATTTGCTTCTGTCATTTCAGTGGGAACCCTGTTGAGAACGTGCAAGGACCGTAGATCAGGGCTAAGGGCAACATTCCTGTCCATTTGACATCGAATCTCAGGAATCGGTTTCACTTGCACTGAACTCAGCTGTGTTATAGATTATTTAGCTAATTCTTAGTTTATCTTCTCTGTCATTAAGATGGATTGTGGTGTTTTGTTCTATTTGGTTTAGTTTAGTTTAGTTTTGTGTGTTCCTTCAGTGCTTTGACACTGTTGGTTGGGTCATTTAACCCGTAAAAACCTGTCCCTGATATGACCTATAATGTGTTTGGTGTGACGTTAAGCCTTACTCAGTCAATCAATCTTCTCTGTCATTTCTTTGTACTTCGTGTACGATTTCATTATAAATAAGTAAATTGTATTTCACAACGGAAACACAATGATACTACATGAAATATGTCGGTTGATGTTGACCAGTGAAACGTTGATTGACGTGTTAGGTCTGGCTATCCGGACCCGGTGTACATGCGTCGTGTGAGGTCAGAGCTCGCTAGCAAAGGATTCCAGTGACGTCGCCGCTGTGTCGCCGTTGAAACGTGTCGATTCGCCGACTCTCTGTCTCAAACTGTTCCGCAGTTTAATTAGAAAGACGTTTCAATCTGGTAAATCTGGTACAGAATAAACAACTTGCACGTTTTCCGCACATTCATCAGTTTAGATTACACGTCAGTCGTTGCATTCCTGTGCTCGCGGCTGCGCAAGTGCGGTTTCCTCTTTTTCTTCAGTCGCATTTTTTGGTGCAGTTCCATATGCAGATATGCGTTAGAAGTTCGGTAACGTTTAATAGCAAAATAAATTCGAAAGAGATGTAAACTTTACCGTCACGTATACACTGTAGCATTCTAGCCATTTAAGCAGTGTTGTAGCCAACAACACTTAATAAACAGTGAAACACTCACGTGTACAGAAAAAAAGCTTAAAACATCTGCTATTCATTTTTGACTTATTTGGTGTGTACACATGTATGTCGGTATATTAATGTCAGAACTTTGCAAAAGAAGAATAATATTCCATCAGAAGATACAGTACAGTAACCTACGTCTCAGCGCCTCTGATTATAGCTTCGTGTTTGTCGCTGATATGATGATCATAAATATGAATATGAATATGAATATGAATATGAATATGAATATGATGAATATTAATTTTATTATTGTTGTTATCGGTGCGCACTGCAGCAGTTGATCACAGTGTGTGTAAAGTTGTTAACTTACTGTTTGAGAACACTTAATGGACTAAAGTAATAGTCGGAATTTTATCAATAGCTTGTCCGTATAGCGTTGTGATAGAAGGTGTCATTATTGCCGTGGTAAATTTTACAGAAAAAAATAGTTCATTTCTGATTTGTGACGTTGCGTTCGCGCGAACTGCGCAGCTTGTCGCGCATTAATATGTGCTGTTGAACTGAGTAAACTGTCGTATGCAGTGTTGATTGATGATACTTGAGTTTGGCTGTTTGGCGTAAAATCCATCGTGTAACTTATTAGTAGGAGGGGTGCAGTCACGTCTCTAACATTGGGGTTGTCCAGTTCAACCTCCCTCCCTTCCTAATTTTTCCCCTCCCTCTCTTCTTTCCACCTTCCTTTTCTCCTTTCTTCAACTTTAACCCATTATCAATACCATATGCATTAGTGAGCTATCGGAAATCCATTATACTATTAGGGTTGTAAATTTTACGGAAATTTAGTATTTCCAGAAATTTTCCGGAAATTTCCGGAAATATTAACAAAAGCCTGGAAGTTATAACGTCTATAATTTTCATTCGAATCGCTGATATTCCTGGGAGCCGTACTAAACACGAGTTACTAATTCTTAACACGATGCATAAAGTTAAAGTATAAAGATCTGGAGATTTGTTTGTCAAGAACATGCTTATTTTACAGCATCACTTTGCAGTGCTGGACTTGGAAACATGTGATTATAGCCTAATTAAACGTATAGAGAAAAAATATTTAACATATTTCGCGAAATTTCCGGAAAGATTAGAATAAATTTCCGGAATTTTTTTGCCGGAAATTTCCGAACTCACAACCATAATTACTATGCTCCTCCAGTGTTGCTCGTTGCTACCTTTTTACCGCGCTGCATGGAATGCAGACGCGGTCTAGCGATGAGAATTCTGTCTGTCTATCTGTCTGTCCGTCTGTCTGTCAAACGCGTGTATTGTGACAAAACGGAATAAAAATTAGTCCAGATTTTTTTATACAACACCAAAGGTCATTCAGTCTAGTTTTCTGAGAAAAAGAATGGTTGGTGGGGGCGACCCTTCTACCTGAACTTTTGGGTCAGCGCGCCCCCGTTGGAGCGAAATCGCCGATTTTGAACCGATAATCGCTCATAACGCCTCATCCGTAACACCTAGCGAAAAAAAACACTAATAGGAAGTCCCCTGCGCGCTTTACAATGAGCACAAGATGATCCTTGTACGTTGCCCCTAAGCCCTCCAAAGGGGGCTTAAAAACGCAAAATGGCAATTTTTTGTCTAAAATCGCACTTTGCTTGAAGAAAGTCTGCTACAAAGTTTCTTTGCGTGAAAACTGTCAGCATTCATTGGCCTAACTATCTGTGTAAAAAATTATTGGTGGGGGACGTGCCTTCCTACCTGAAATTTTGGGTCAAACTGACTGCGTCGGAGGGAAATCGCTGATTTTCGATCTATTTTTCGCCCGTAGCGACTCAGCCGTAACACCTAGGGGAAAAGTTCAATTGACACTATAAGAATTCTACTAGGCGCTTTCTAATGAGCTCAAGACAAACATTGTACGTTGTCTCTAAGCCCCCAAAGGGTGCTCAAAAACTCGAAGTGTCCGAAATTTGAACAATAAGCTGCGATAACTCCGAAACGGTATAGGAGATAGGATGTCAGTTAGTTTTCATCACTAATAGGAAGTCGATTGATACCAACCTCGATGATCTTGAATGACCTTGAGCGGCGTAAACGCCCTTACTTTGCGTTTTTTTCACCGAATTCGATTGCTTTGCTGGCCAATTATGTGCCGGTGGTTAAAGACAGACCTATAATGTCCGTAAAATATTGTCTCCCATTTACAGTCTTCCACTTTTAGCCATAACTAACCCACGCTGCAGCGCGGTCTTTATGCGATAGCTGAGCTACTTGTTCTCCGTGTGACTGTTTGTGTGTGTGTGTTTGTTTATTACCTTGTTGTTCATCAACATACCGTTTTAGTCATTACTATTCTGCTTGTGCTATAGGTGGCCAGCATGATCGGCATTTCCCCTGCTGGTTACCTGCCCATTACCTGCCCATTATTCATTTCTTTGTCGCTGCATCTTTTGCTTGCCGTTTTTTGGTGAAGCATACTACTCAGTTCTCTCTCCCATCTTTATTTCCTTCCTCCTATCCCGTTATTTTTCACCTTCCCCTTCTTTCCCTTTCTCGTGGCCCCACCCCTTGAAGCCAGCTAGGGGTCTGGGGAGTGCTGTGAGCTCCCCCATGGCCATGGGGTCCGTGCAAACGATTCGTGTACATTCTGAAGTGAAAAATAGGCGGCTAACAGGTGCGCGATGACAGTGTTGATGAAGAGGACAACGACGTATACTTCATTACAAGTCACAGTTCGCCGCTGCTTGGTAGTCGATACAGTTCAGTTTCGTTCAGTCCAAAAAATGTGTTATGCCAGCCATACCCACAACAAACCGCGTTGAGCTAGTGAGTGAGACTAGAGTTGAGTTTTATGCAGTGGCGTCACTAGGGAGAGGGAGGGGGCGGACCGCCCCGGGTGACACCCTCAGGGGGTGACACCCGAAGGAAAAAACTGTGGGCAAATTTACAAAGAATAGTGGACAAACGCTGTTGGGTAGGTAAAAAAAGGTGCGGGGTGACGCCCCCCAGGGAGTGACACCCGAGTGAAATCTGTAAAAAGTGACAGTGATGAACAAAAAGGTCGTCAGTTTTTCAGTCGTAGAACTGGCAGAGACGATGATGACTAAAAAAGGTCGCCAGTTTTTTTTTCAGGAAAAATAGGGGTGACACCCTCAGTTGCCGTCCCGGGTGACACCCACCCTAATGACGCCACTGGTTTTATGTCGTTTTGAGCGTTAACAGCTCGGACCTGTTTAATATTGAAGTTTTTGTTCTGGTTTCATGCACGCGCTCAGCTTCTATAGGGTGATAGGCCTACCGCATCATCGGTGTACGGTGCTGCGTTACGACGACTGAATAGTCGAAATGGATGCCTCCGCTGACGCCGCAACAGTGCATTTGATCTCGCTGCAACCGTGACTCTTAATCTCTGACCGTGGAAACCTTCAGCAATGCCCACTCACATGCTGAATATTTGTGACAAGATTCGTTGAAATCCCTCCTCCCTCTGAGTACAAAGATATCGCGTCAAGCGAAAATATGTGTTAAGGGTCGGATGGACAACGGAAGGACCACTGCAAAACATAATGCCTTCGCCGCCTGTTGTTGGCGGCGGTATTTTTGTCATCAGAGATGCATATCAGTCTACGGCTAGAAAAAAAAACTATTTTCTTTTTAGAAAAAAAAGACTTTAGGTTTTTAGTTATTTTTTTTATTTTTTCAAGGTTTTTTTAGACCGGTCACAAAATTATGATCCATAAATTTACGATAAATGTCATACATGATACACCCTTTCCCCTGCCACATCATTTATAGCCATGTGCAGACTATAGCATAGCTATAAAGTGTATAAACACAATATTATTATTTGACTGAAAGGCAACAATTTTCTGCTGTGACTGTGAGTGTAAATCTAAAATCTTGATTTTTAAAGTTCTTTTCTAAAAAAAATTAAAAAGTCCTAAAATTTGGACTTTTGAGGTTTTATATTTTTTATTAAAAACAAAAACTTACGTGTTTTACCGCGTTGCATGGAATGCAGACGCGGTCTAGCGATTCTGTCTGTCCGTCTCTCCGTCTGTTCGTCAAACGCGTGAATTGTGACAAAACGGGATAGAAATGAGTCCAGATTTTTATACCATACGAAAGAACATTTAGCCTAGTTTCCTGAGAAAGAAAATGGTTGGTGGGGGCGACCCGTTCTACTTGAAATTTTGGTCAACCGCCCCCCGTTTGTTCGAAATCGCCTACTTTGAACCGATAGTCGATCATAGCGCCTCGATCAGCCGTAACATTTAGCGAAAAAAGTTCAATTAACACTAATATGACAGGAAGTCTACTACGCGCTTTCCAGCGAGCCTAAGATTATCATTGTACGTTGCCGCTAAGCCCCCAAAGGGGGTTCAAAAACGCAAAACGGCCATTTTTCATCTAAAATCGCACTTCGCTTGAAGAAAGTCTGCTACAAAGTTTCTTTGTGTGAAAACTGTCAGAGACAAAGTTGTAAGGCATTTAATGGCCTAACTAACCGTGCAAAAATAATTGTTGGGAGCGACCCCTTCTACCTGAAATTTTGGGTCAAACTGGCCGCGTTTAGCAAAATCGCCGATTTTCGATCTATTTTCCCTCGTAGCGCCTCAGCCGTAACACCTAGCGAAAAAAGTTCTATTAACACTAATGGAAGTTCAGTACGCGCTTTCAAATTGGCCCAAGATGAACATCGTACATTGTCCCTAACACCCAAACGGTGGCTCAAAAACACAAAGTTCCAAAATTTGAACAATAAGCTGCGATGACTCCGAAACGGTACGAGATAGGATGTCAGTTACTAGCGCCACGGAAGTCTTTTGACATTCTGGCGCTTTACAAATCGGATTATTATAATCAATAATAGGAAATCGCATACGGGATTTCGATTGATACCGACTTCGGTGACCTTGAATGACCTTGAACGGCGTAATAGCCCTTACGTGTATTTTGCGTTTTTTTCACCGTATTCGATTGCATTGCTGGCCAGTTACGTCACTGTGGTTGAAGATAGACCTGTCCGTAAGCATTGTTTGCCAGTTTCAGTCTTTTGCTTTTGGCCATAACTAACCCACCTTGCAGCGCGGTATCTCTGCGATAGCTGAGCTACTTGTTAAAACCCGTTTCTACAGCCTGTTTCGGTCTTCCGAAGAGTCGTTCCGCTCAATCCGTTCATCATCCGGCGGATTTAGGCCTACATTATGCATCGGCAGGTTCGCGCGAGAGAAGATACTACAACTGCACCGTGTCGAGCAGTATATCGACATCATCGTCATCATCATCATCATCATCATTTCAATCAGGGAGGATGGAAAGAAAACGGAAAAATCTCAATACATAGGACACACATACAGTGTGTCGCAGAAGAAAAGACCAAAAGTATTTTCGGCGTAACTTCGTAACAAATTCGCACGCTTTGTTATAATTTTTACCGCGCTGCATGGAATGCAGTCGCGGTATAGCGATGAAAATTCTGTCTGTCTGTCCGTCTCTCTGTCCGTCTGTCTGTCCGTCTGTCCGTCCGTCAAACGCGTGGATTGTGACAAAACAGAAGAAAGCTATGTCTAGATTTTTATATCATATGAAAGA
>Ga0209562_1000854_pt1 | contig 11032 bp, 9 predicted proteins | sample WorMetvacBELIZE2_FD_187399 | JGI IMG/M metagenome (GOLD analysis project Ga0209562, IMG submission 187399) | Marine gutless worms symbiont microbial communities from Max Planck institute for Marine Microbiology, Germany - Olavius vacuus BELIZE.2... | ecosystem: Host-associated > Annelida >...
TTATTTGCCACAAAACAAAGAACAAACATACAAAAATATACTAAATATATCAACAGTGGCAGGCTACCAGAAAGGTAAACCCATCAAGCTGGTAGCCTACAGTACAAATTATATTGGATCTTAATGCACAATTCAGCAGAAACACACCTTTTCAGCTTCCCAGGAATGTTCAATGTATTTTACATCTGTAAAACCGCGCATGATTGCCATTGTTACACCTGTAAAAGACAAACACTATATAGTCCATGTTTGAGGTGTGATTACTGCCAAATTTTACAATGTATGTTAGACCCATATTTCACCGTATCAACCACACAACATGTTGTAAACTATCATCTAACTCTGTAAAGTGACTGTGAAGCATCACTCTAACAGTTTTGCTCTTATCACTTCGCTGTTAACAACAACAATAATAAAACAGAAGACGTCCATCTCAACTGCTCTCTTGTGAAATTACACTATTCAAACTTGGCTCATATTGCAGTTAGCACTGCTCTAGATGAATTATGGCTATACACAAGAGCATTCAGAGAGCACACAATGCTGCCAATGTGAATCCAGTCTAGATGTCTCCGAAAATTTAATGTGGACTTCCTTGTCCAAAGACATCTATGATAACATTTTCATGAAGATGCGACCAGTTTTTCCAGAGATATGAGCCAAATTTGTTAAAAATGCCCCATCTCGCAATGCTGAATAATACTTAAAAATTCCTAGATCTAGTTCCAGAGGCAGAGAACTTTGAAAATGTAACAAGTTCTTCCTTGTCCACAGACACATCACTGGCAAAATTTTCATGAACATTTGTTAGTAGTTTTGTGTTCAGTTGCTGACAAAGAGACAGAGAGTAAATGCTGGCAGATATCATTAGAACAACTATCATTCTATGCATCAGCAGTTTTTCTACATGTGCAATATATTTCTCATAACTGTTTCTGTAATGAAGTGATCAGTTAAAAACCTGAACTCTTATCTTTCTATCTGCAAAATGCATCTCTGCAGGCTCAACAGTTCCATTCGAGGAAACTGTCTGATAAGCTACATGCATAACGTATGAAAATTAAAATCTACTATGGACAATTGCTACACAGCTTGTAGCAAACTCCAGTCACAGACTTGTGACGAGCAATGCATAAATTGTGGAAGTGACAGCTGACTGGCACGAGTGAATTGTACTGTGCCAATGCATTATGAGGCCTCCACTGCCTGAACAAACAACTAGTGCAGTGCAGCATTTAGACACACCACTGCCACAGTCAGCCACAAAACAGCTACTGCTCATTTTGCATCATAAGGGCGAGTTGGTTAGTTAGCAGATAACTCTAGGCTGCTTGCAGTGAACTCGGTCAGCATTAAACCTTACAATCTCTCAGTTACCATACGAGTCCAATATTCTACCAACATACCACCCTCTAAAAACAACAAATGTTTTAGATCCATCTCCTGCTCCGCCCACACTGTGTACTGTGAATACTGCAAACTAGCATCTTCACAGTGACAATCCATCTTTAATATCAAGACAATGCAGCCTCTGTGATCAAAATCTGTATTACACAACTGACAAATACAAATAATCACTTTCGTCTGGTCCATATAGTAAACCAATCGTGCAATCGTCTACAGGTGTCTTACATCAAAGTTTATGTGTGCTAGTTAGTGTTCATAAATAATGCCTGAATATGGTTAATATGTGGCTATAGGCAGAGAGTCTGTGCAACAGCGGCAGATAAAGACAACAGACATCACATGTAACTATCAATAAACCAACCAATCATCTTGCGGATCTGATGCATCATGAAGCTCTGTCCATGAACAGTAAGAATGACAAACTCAAGTCCATTCCACTCGAATGGCTCACCAATCTGAGCAGCACCATCAACGTCATTACATCTAATATAGCAACAAACTCACACAGCATTGTGCTCACATAACCTACACAACAGAAACTGGTGCATGCTTTCTTGTTGTCACTGTTGTTATTAAATCCAAATGTAGTCTTGCAGTATATGGCAGCTAGTCAATCCAGCAGTCTGCTCGACTCGGCTATGTAACTACCACGAACAGAAACATAGGCTGCATTCCACAGTTCAGTCCACAAGTTGTGTAAACAAGCGCTAAAATCTGCACTTGAGAGAAGAAAAGCAGTATTCTGGAACAACCAGCCCACAGGTTGTGTAGTTCAGCTGCCAGTACAGCTATATAAAGACATATAAACCTATAATCCCAGTAAACTAGGTCAGACTGGTCTGTTATCAGAGATCATCAGTAGGTCTCATCATGCAAGATTTCAGTCTCTACATGCAACAATTATAATTTCTGCCACCCTGGTTAACACATAGACAGACAGCTTTGGACCAGATATATACTATTAGCTCAGCCAGCTAAGCTAATAAACAAGTGTTTCTGTTGATTATAACAATCTTTACAATATAATCTCACATCATGTTAGTATTTTCACTTTTTGTTCCAGAAGCAACGAATGTACGATGGTCGTTCGATCAATAAGTTACAAAACGGCATAATTCTGTTAATTTTCAAAATATGAAAAATCCGAAATATAGGTTTTGTACATAATTTAATTCTTAGTAGCATCTGTGAGTTTTATTACTCGAGCTCATGAGAGTTGGCCGCTACATCATGATTTCTACAACCCACCACTACTACGCCTGACATCCCGAAAGCCTTTGTGGCATGAGTCGGAACCAGTTGACATCAACAGTCAATGGAAAGAATCCTGGAAGTCGGCCTCGGTGGTCAATGCACACCTTGTGGACGACCCCACAATCCAACAACCGGGCTTTGATCTCCCTCGATAACAGTGGTCTCTCCTGAACCGTTTCTGCACCGGACAATGTCACTGTGGTGCCTGTAAGAAAAAATGGAAACTTTCCGACTCCGATCAGTGTTCCTGCGGTGAGACCCAAACGATGTCACACATTGTCGAATCCTGCCCACAAACAAGACTACACAGTGGCTTGTCTAAACTACACTCTGCAGACGATGATGCCGTTGCCTGGCTGACCAGCTATGGCTCCTAAATGCATACGACAACAACATTATGATGATGATGTCAATGTGACATCATTTTGTAAACGATAAATATGGCGACGCTACTGCTGAAAGCATCCCGTAATAGGAACAGCGTTCTGTTATTTATTTTCTGTGGGCAAAAGGACTTTGCCCAAATTCCATTCACTCTGAGATGCGTCGAGTATATGGTGACAAGTGTTTTACAAGTGCAGCAATACATGTTTGGTATAAGAAGTTTGCTTTTTAGGAGAAAGTGTTGTTGATGAAAAAAGACCTGGCCGATGTGTTGTTTCAACGACTGATCCAGCGATTGCAGCAGTTGCGTCTCTCATACGGTCTGACCGGCGTGTGTCAATAAGTGTTCAAATAAATTTGGACAGTATGTTGAAAAATAAAATTTTGATGTTCGACATTTAAACAGTTTCATTGCTGAATGCATTCATTTTTATGGTACTAGAACTGGCAATGGTGTTTAACACTTGGCAAGTGGTAAAAGAATGGGCAAAAAACTGACTGTGTTCTATGTACACGTGACATTACAATAATGTCATCTTCATAAAAATTTCAATATATGTGCGCAATTAAATTAAGTACAAAACCTATATTCGGATTTTTCACTTTTTGAAAATTAACAGAATTATGCCGTTTTGTAACTTATTTATCGAATGACCCTCACATAAACACTGCCAACAGTGCTGGATAATTAATGAAATTTATTAGAAAAACATGCCAATTCTAATTACAATTAGCACATTGCCAGTTTTGTGCTGATTACTTTTGATCTACATTACTTGAACAAGTGTGCATTTCATCACAATTTCTTGCAAGTTGCAACTTCATGTAAAATTACTTAGGAAAACAACAAATTAACTGTAATTCTAGTTAATTAAATACTGTATTAATTGGCTGCAGCACTTATTGTGAAGAGCAGATACGTAGAACGTGACAGCACACCTTGAACTCCCTCATGTATCGCTTGGCACTCGGATCACCTGGTTTTCTGACAGAGAACAACACCTGACCAATCAATTATCAACGACGTAACACTAACAGAAAGAACTCACATAGCAGACAAGAGACAGATTACTCAGTGTATACAAGACAACCATGTGATAACAACAATATTCACTAGGCAGAAACTATGCAGTGTATACAAAACACAAACATCAGCGAAAGCTAAACACAGTCATGGTAATAACGCTGCTAAAATAATAGCAAGTTAAAAAGTTCTCGAAAATTACTTTAGTTTGATTAATATGATCAAAACTCTCTGGAAATATTTCACACATGTACAAATGGAATAGTATGTCTGCAGTGGCTTAATGTTGCCTGTGAACATTTCTTGCGATGTCTTGAGTTTCAGCAGTACTTGAGTAAGCAGTTAACTGTTTCTTACATTTTGAGTAACATTCATTCAAACTGCCCCAAATGCAAAAACGATGCGCTGCATGTCAGTTAAATGAACAGGCTGCATACTTTCCAGATGTGAAGTTATGAAAATTATGCGTTCCAATGAACAGGTTAAGAATGTCTGCCACCTGCCGTCGAACATCATCTGACAAAACAACATTGTGTTTGTCACTGTCGAATGTCACTAAAATGTTTATAATCTTCAGCACACATTTCAGAACTAGCTGACAAGTCACCATGACATATATTACAATTCACATTCATATTTACAATGTTCAAAGAAAAACAGACAGCGGTTAGACTCTGTCACAGTTCTCAAAGTGATTTCAAAAACATTAACAAATACAAAGCGTTCTACCTGTCATTCGGTAAGACTCCATTACAATCTGCAACAATGTACACAAACACTTTTTAATGAACCAGGAAAGGTAACAATTAGTACTGCATTGCCACTTGAGACCACTTCTCTTGCCAGTCATTCTTAGTTTCAATTACAAGGCCCAGCATGCCAAATTTCAGCAAAACTGGACAACTGTCAACTGAGTTAATAGTGATTTAACCATTTGCAATTTGAGTGCTGTTCACCATCCTGGCACTGACTGTAAGTGGATTCATCCATTCCACATCCTCTGCACATCCATCAAGCACCTACATGCCAAATTTCAGCAAAATTGGGCAATGCAAGGCCGAGTTATTATGACTTGACAAATTTATCCAGCCCATTTTTCACATTGCAAATGTTCGAATATCCCCATGTTTGTTTTTCCCAGGTTTAGGTTGTTGTCAGCCAATCAGAGTGAGCGAAACTAGTTCTAGTTAATGGTCGTCAAATTATTCAGCCATCAAGTAACTGGAGATTAGAAATGTATGGAAAAAACAGAAACTAGATAATCCATGATTAAATTGAAAACTAACTTCAATCGGCAATTACGAAACTGGAGTTAAATGGGCAATTACTTGGCGATGGAAAAACCGGACCGGTAAAAATAGAAAGTACAGCGGGAACATATAAGTTCTACTAACATTGGACCAATTATAAACTTGCATTATCACCATAACCACAGTAAACATAGAATTTTCAGCTGTGTTGTAAAAACAACCACAGCTCTATGTCTCTGCCAAGTGCAAACTGAATTCAGCTGTAAAACATAACTATTTATCTGCATGCAAATTCCCACACTGAACTGATGCCAAGAATATGACAACAAGCTACAAGCAATATGACCCTGGCTAAACAGTAAATTTATGCCACAGCAGATAACTTTTGATTTCCAGCATTCTTTAACAGCTGTTGTATCTAGTCTATGGTCACGGTTGTTAATATCGCATTATTGCTATTGCTACCAATAGTAGCAGCGATACTTCTTGAGTATTGGTACAAGTATTGGCAATACTTTTCGTAAGCAGTATCGATATGGGTATCGGCAATACTTTTTCACTTATTTTTTCGCAATATTCGATACCAAAACTTTTGTCGTCAGGTGCACCACAAACTTACACATATATATTCTAGATGCCATACCTCCTATTCACGTCGTATCAAATCATGTGAACACTGATAAGCTTACCACTGCAAATGGCGGAACGTTTACCTCGTGTTCAGCCAGTCACAGTAGCCAATCACGTTAAAGCACATCAGTCACCGATCAAGCATGCTGTAACGTGACTGGCTATCGAGTCTAGCTGAGCTCAAGTAAACGTTACGCCATTTGCAGTGGTAAGCTTTGCGGAGGCTTCATTATTTTCGATCAGTGCTGCCCCTGTGAGGTGCACTAGTTACGTCTGTCACAACTACATTACTGTGACTGAAAGTGTAAAAACTAGGACGGTAGTCTTGCATGTAAAGTAGATACTGCAACAGTGCTAACTCATTAACATCATGCCACTGTAAACTATAGTGATTTTGCCATTTCTTGACAACAATCATTCTATTAACTTTATTAATGGATGACCGTGGAAAAAAATAAACTTTGCTGAATGTATTAAACAGTAAAAAGTATTGTCACAAAAGTATTAGTATTGGCAATAATTTTCACAAGTATTTTAACGTCCCTGTTTGCAATTTACAATTCCACTGGTTCACAGTCAAAACTTTCTGTGAGTTTATTTTCTTATATTCTGTGTGCAGCCATACAACAAAATATTACAAATATAGAATTCAGCTTTAATCAACAGAAAATCGCCGAGACCTCTTCGACTGGTGCGAATGCAAATGTTGGAGTTATGTACGAGTACGTTCTGGAGTCACAGTAGTTCTTACTGTCAAAGCCTTTTGTCACTCGCTTGATTCCTCAACAAAGCAAAAGCACAAAATTAAACAAACTCCTAACATAATGTCATCACATATCTAACATATAATGAAACTTACGAGCAAAAAATCCAACAACAACGACAGTGATAAACATACAATTTTGGCTTAGGTCACTCCAGCTATGTCATACAAGCTGCTGAAACACTTTTATCAATCTTTACAATTAAGTTTCCTGACAACTGATTCTACAGAAATTCCTTGTAATTCTTTTCAAGCCACATCCACTTTCATCGCAATGCACTTTAATGGCACTTTTTAGATAAGGCATTCTCACAATTAGTTCATAAAATGACATCAGTATAAACATTTTATTGCATTTATTATGCAGTTTGGACAGCATTCAGTATTTGCTTAGGAAATATAACCACATCAAGATTAATTCAACACAAAGAATGTTAGTAATGCCAAAATATCAGCTCTAGATAAATCACATGTAGGTTAATAAGTGGTGCACTGACTGAATGCGATCTATCTATGGGGTGTAATCTTTTGCATATTTGTGTGTAAGAACTGTCGACATACCGAGAACTCGTATCTGCTCTGGAAGGTGACTGTTGATGTTTTCAACTACAAACTCGGCACCTATCAACATGTAAAACAACAGACGAAAAAGCAATGTACATGTCTGACTTATGCTAGGCAGGCTAGCTCCATCACACTTGGTAGCACAGTGCAATCCAAGGTTATTCGGTGTCCATCGGTCTCATCCGAGATCTGCTGTGTCTAGTAACTTGAGGAGACACTCATAGACTTTCCACAGTGACAAAAGTTTCACTGTAATGGCTCAGTTGTATGGATCAGTTTACTAGCTGAACTGCACTCAAACAATATGCTGCTGAATGTTTTAGACAATGTCTAAAGTCATTCTTATTTAACTGACTCTGGGCAATCTGCTGCTGCATTCCACAGTTGTGTTTGACATGACATTAATAACAATAACATTACAGGTGTATAATACTGATAAAACAAAAGTCAAATAACATCACATACACACAAACACATGCACACCGCAAGCCTACATCACATACAAACTATGCTTGGCTCACAGTATGAACACGCTGGAAAGAAAATAACAAGTCTATTCCATACAACATTTTTCACACATGTTAACCTGCAAGACTGCAATTTAATGAGATATGTCCATACTCAACCAAAACTGTTATGTTCTTATATGTTTATACTAGCAAACCTATGACTAACACACATCAATTATTAGTTCTAGCAGAGAAATGTCACGCAGTGTTGTTATGGTGCCAGAATCTTGTAACTCGGTCGGTGGCGGTGGTTTTCTGGACCCACCACCGTGGTGGCGGTGGTTTACAGTGTTCTCGGCATACTACTAAACTTATTTTGCACACATGAAAGCGCCCGCATGCCACAAAACTGAGTGAAGAACCGCCAGATGAGCAACGATTATAAGGGCGCTTTTAAATCTGTTCCACATGCACTGTATCGTCTGGCTTGAGTTGAATTTTGGGTGTAGAACAGCCACTGAAAGCCCCGTAAATAGTTAGGCCTACAAACTTAGAATAGGCCCCTCAAATTGGCTGAAACACTCATCAGTGTTAATGCTGCCCGCATTGCCTCCCCACCTACGATGTATGCATGGACCACAAATGACGATCTTCGCCTCCGCCGGCGACGTCACGCCACCGCCGTCATTGGTGGTTCCTAGTCTATGGACCACCCACGATGTCTCTGGCATGACAGCGGCGGCGACAGCCAGTGTTGCTTGTTATGAGTAGTTTCATTCACAGTTGAATGTCTAATGTTGAATGTTGAATGTCACCGTAGCGAAAAGTGTGCTGTGTGAAAAGCTACGGGTTTTCGAGAAACAGTGCCCAGAAACAACGCCAAAAACACTGTACACCACCGCAGTGATGGTGGTGGTTCGTTGGTCGCCAACCATCGCCGTGGCGATACAATTTCGGTGACTGTAACAAGATTAGAAATGTGATATTATTCTTCTATTCAACTTCAACTACACACTTCTGTCACAGCTCACTGAAAACACATGAATCTAACAGAATTATGTTTAATTGCAGTTTGACGACAGGAGAATTACTTAGTGCTCAGTGTTTATTACTTGTTGACTATTACTAGCAACTTGTGTATAAAGAATACCGGTAACAAAACTGTACATGCTAGAAAACTCTCGATGTGCACACTTGATGCAGTCCACATCTGAGCTTAACAAAACTCAAAGAAGTGTTAGTGACAAAGATGAAGAATGACCAGTAAGCAAACACTTATCTTGAGTGAAACAACTTGCCCCGCTGCAGATACACCTTTGTCTGTCCTTGCTGCTCTCTGGAAGGCCATCTGAAGCACACAGTTCATTGCCAGCACTAAATGTATAACAATAATAATAACAATCATAATAATCTTTGGGATTACTGACATCAACTAATACTAATAATAATGTTGTTACTAATAACAACAACAACTCTCGCATTAACAGTGCACAGTGGAAGCTGTTGTTAACTTTCTCGATATTAGACAACATTTCCGAGTGCTTCTGTTAAAAGTGTACATACAGAGCAGTAAGTGACAGTCAACAGAAAAGGCTAATTACTGTGGAAACAGATCAAACAGATGGTGTCCATGCCATCCATGTTATTTGCTTGACTGTCTTTTTTGGCATATCTCAGGTATAAACATCCTAAAATCTGCATGGCAAATATGCAATAAACAAGCTTCACCAGTTTCTGTGCAGGTTGGTATTTTAGTGGAAAACTTCAACATCACTTTTCCTAATCAATATCAGTTCAGCACAAAATGTAGCTGTTACTAACTGCTTGACAAGTAGAAGTGAACAACTGTGAACAATGAACAAACCTTGAGCCCCGGTTGTTCAATGTGATCAGGACGTACAACATCAGCCCGTACCAAGGCATCTAATAACTCCGATTCGACTGTCTTAAAACCAGGATTTCTGCAACATATAAGAAGTCATACAATCAGCCTACATTTAGTTCTCAATTAGTTCATGTCAATGAGATGTACCCAGAAAATGCCTATATATAACAAGACGGACAGACAGAAAAAGTTTAGCTGCCAAAGATGAACCACACACCATAGCAGAAGACACTGCATGCACCCAAGGATAATAAATAAGCCGACTGGTTCAATGCAAACACTCCATGGGCGCCATGCTGTGGTGGCCCAACATCATTTAATTAGACTGCCAATTAAATGCAAGCGGTCAATAAACTTGGTTTTGCACACGAAAATCTTTGCTCAAATGATAAAGATTTCTGCATGGAAATCTTCATTTCCAAGCAGGTACCGTAAAGTAGTATTTGTTGTACTGCAGTAGCATAGTACTACTGTGACATCAATGGCTCTTGTATCAAACCAAGAAGTATCATGTTACTCCGGTGGTTTTCATTTCGCTATAAACTCCAGCCACTTAACCGTGATAATACAGTGCTTCAACTGTTACAACTGCATTTCCACAGCAAATGATGCTACTGCTGACAACACATAAAATAATGAATATGATAATGATGAAAATGTTAGCATGACACTAGTGCAATATCAATCACTTACCTTTGCATTCCAACATATCCTTTCCCAGAATAGACAAGAAACATGGCTACCTTCTTCTTCCTGTCTACTGCTGTATGATCCTAAATTACAAATATAAACAGGTATTGGACAGAAACAAAATAGTTAACATCACATGCATCCCCTATCTTAAACCTAATATGCTGCAGTTAATTGTACAGTGGCGCCACACAGAGGCCAAGATTTGCTACAAGAAATGTATGTGCAGGATGTTTATAACTCTTGTATAGGATGACTTAGGAAGGCATGTCATATACCAAAATGTTCAGCTCTTTATCAGAAGTAAGACTGGTATTTTCAATGTTGCCAGAGCAACAGTGCTTAAAATGGTGATGTAAGAAGATAAAACTTTCTTGGTGATGTTGCAAAAATGACTAAGGGCCGGTTGCACCATCGAAGTTTAAACTTGAGATCAACTGAACGAGTTCAACGGCTTGAACTCGTTCAGTTTCGCGTTCAAGTTATTTGCGTTGCACAAGGAACTTTTGAACTGGTTCTGCTGAACCCGAGTTTAAACAGTGACCTATGTAGGTCAACTAATTTAATGGACTCCTATTGGCTGATCGAACATCGTGCAGTCCCGACGCGACGTCACTTCTCATGCCAGCCAGGGTCGCACGCTGTGGCGGCTAATAGTTGTTTTAGCATTGGCTGAAAGGCGGGGCCGGCAGGCCAACAGGCACGTGTGTCAGCAGACGTCATTGCAATGTC
>Ga0209562_1000855_pt1 | contig 11030 bp, 7 predicted proteins | sample WorMetvacBELIZE2_FD_187399 | JGI IMG/M metagenome (GOLD analysis project Ga0209562, IMG submission 187399) | Marine gutless worms symbiont microbial communities from Max Planck institute for Marine Microbiology, Germany - Olavius vacuus BELIZE.2... | ecosystem: Host-associated > Annelida >...
CCATGGCACTGCATCAGATTATCTCAATGAGCTCTGCTGATCAAATGCTGAAGACTCTGCTTGTTCTCGACTCCGCTCGGCAGCACACGGCGGTCTCCAGGTTCCACGTTCGAAAACCAAATTTGTTGATAGTGCGTTTGCAGTCGCCGGGCCAGCGTCATGGAACAGACTACCAGCAACCATCCGGTCATCTGACTCTCTGTAGAATTTCAAGAACCAATTAAAAGCTCACTTTCTGACGGACAATTTCTTTTTCGTTTCCATTCATCTCGAGCGTGGGCGCCCTTAAATTGGGACTCCGTGTTACGTAGGCGCCAAAGAAACAAACTTTATTATTATTATGAATCATTCACTATTGTCGCAACGGAAGCTTGCGTGCCAGCACAGATCCTGATCCCCACAGTGTGAAAATTCCATCGCCAATAACTCTACGTCTATTTCACAATACAGCGGTGAAGTGTGCGCGCAGCATAGGGTTTTCGGATACGGCCGATTGAATGGCGTACCCGCCCCGCGACCGGAAGTAACTAGCCTAAATGCACGCATTCGCGATTGGTCGTGCCTGTGATTAGAAGACCATCTTGTTGAGCACCTGCGAAGCGGGGTGCTTTATAATATCGGTCGATTCTGTCTGTCTGTATGTATGTTAGCGTAATAATAATAAAACGTTAATTTCTTAGGCGCCATGACATTGACGCCAACTTAAGGGGGCCGCGCTAGAGATGAATGGAGAAGATACAGGAATGGTATGTATGTTTGTCAGACGATAACTTTCGAAAGCTTGACATACGAAGTAATTCATATTTGCATATCCGGTACAGTTCCAGGCAATACGGGTCAAGTTCGTATATGAAGGTCATCGGGTCAAGGTCAAGGTCACAGGAGACGAGAAGGTCCAAAATGATTATTCCCGTAATGTAAACTTTGATCGCCAATAACTCCGGCTCTATAAAAGATAAAGCCATCGGATTAAAGTGTAGCATGGGATTTTCGACTACGGCTGATCGAATGGTGCGACCGCCATCTTTGTCACGTGACCGGAAGTGGCCAGGCCTAACTAAATGCATGCATTCGCCTCGCCCTAAATACGACAACTCTCGCAAGCCTTGACGTAGGATGTTCAAGTTTATTTTCGAGAATCTGGTATGTCTCCAGGGGATACGGGTATTAAGTTCGCATATGAAGGTCATATGGTCGAGGTCAAGGTCACAGGAACCAAACAGGTAGACAATTCCTATTCCCGCAATGTAAAACTTCAATCGGCAATAACTCCCGTCCTATACAACGTACAATCCCGAAGTTCGTGTGCAGGATGGGGTTTTCGACTTTGCGGATCAAACTGTGTTACCGCCATCTTGTCACGTGACCGGAAGTGAAAAAGCGTAACTAAATGCACGCATTTGCGGGTGCTCGAGCCTTGGATCAGAAGGCGCACTTGTCATCTAAGGTTGACCTGACCCCTTGACATGGAGCTACTGGAGGCAAGCGACATAACCCAGTATCAATCTTTCTGGAGGTATGGTCTAACATAGAGCTATGCGCACTCATCTCGGAGAAATGTATAGAGGCAACAAAGTAATGATAATCTAACCATACTATACATTTAGCTTGATTTTGTCTGAGCTAACGACCAACGGCTTTGTCTCTTTATCTAATAATCCCTATCTTGTCCGTTTGACCGGCACCTGAGTGGTCGACGCCTGGCTGTCAATCAATCTGCATATACGAATACGTATGAGAGGTCGGCGACTGAACGGCGACGTCGGACTGCGACGTGTCATCACGTTTGTTTACTCTTCATTACTGCACTGTTGCGACATCTGATACAGCTGCATGTCTATATCTTTAGATGTATGGCGTATTTTTCTGTGTGTTATATCAATGTGTACGAAGTACGCGAATAAATATACAGTAGCGTGTAACGAATGGAACTCTGTTGCATCATATCACGACAAGACGTCGCCTGTTTTGTTTTTCTATGTCTTAATTAAACTTTCTTGCTTGACAACAACATTCAGAAGGTAGATACTTTTCACAAGCGTAACCTTACTGCGCACGTCGGTCGCTGCGCCGGAACGGCTCGTTAGCTTAATTTAGGATCGCGTGGCTTTCGTTCAAGCAAAAGTGTCATATAGAGAGTAAACGCTGCTAAACGCCGGACACGCTTGCTCACCGATGTTACTTGCGCTTTGCAATGTCGCAACAAGCATTAGTCACCTGCAGCCTGCGTCTTACCATCTATTTAAGAAAATTACTGAAGCGCTACGCGCCATGGTGACGCCTCGCCTACACTGCATAGGCCAATCAGTCGCAAAAGCTGAACTAAAGTAAAGCTAATAGTGTATACAGTGCATAACACAAGTGGTAACTGAAAGGAGAGCAACGATAGGTGATAGGCTTGCATACAAAGGTGTGCAGACGTAAGACCGTGTGAAGGTAAGACTGTGGCTGTAGAATATTACACAACGCTATAAAATAGTCGCATTGTACCTACCTTTGCAGTGTTTAAAAAGGTGCTTAGGCCTATATTATGTCGGTAATTAATATTTGGTTTAACCATTAGGTCAAACAGCCGTCGGATAATCACCGTGTCATCTTACCTTAGGAAATCCTGACTACGCACGTGGGTGAAAGCGCCGTTGAAATTCGGTAGCGCAGCGCCACAGGAAAACAACGTTGTTTGGTTCTGTGTTCGCGATTACTGGACTGTTAGATGTGGCACAGTGAGATAGAAACCAAACCATTATTAAACTGCGTTGCTACATGTTTACCGGTATACCGTAACTTTATGTACAGCTGAATGAAGGTTATCACGCTGTTTTTGATTTGTTTTCGCAGTATAGATATACAAGTCATAGCCGGACGATATGGAGCAGCAAGAAGCGGACGAAAGTCCACCTGCATACCCTGATGTTGTACTCACAGTATCACACTTAGACCAACTTCTGCCGCCGTACATGTGTCCACAATATCATCAGTTTCCTCCGCCACCGCCGGCATACACTCTGCCTACTGAAACTCACGACGCAGAACCGTCACCACAGCAACGAAGTCAGCAGCATCCGCAGCAAGAGGTAACAACGTTGTAAGCACCACATTTAGACACCGGACACACGCACACACACACACAACTGGTGCCATTAATTCTGTCATTTTATCGGCATATCACGAAAGCTTTCATCGTAGTATTAGGTATTGAAAAGAAGACCTTCCAGGCCACCCACCGTCATCATTGTCATCATCATCATCATTCAATCATCTTCATCATCATCATCATAATCAGTCATTCATTTATTTTCTATGAGGAATAATCTGATAAAAGCAACTGGAGTAAGTTTTTACGGGCGTATAGCTAGGATTATCGGAGGGGTGCGCCGTGGTACGTGGGCACACTAATATTAAATAGAAACTTTTTCATTAATACATTTATCTAGGTCGTTTCGTAAAATCTATAAATTTCGAAGAGCCAAAAGATAACGACAGCCATTTTTACCGCGGTAAACAGACACAATGCGCGAGCTTTTTTTACGTAACTACCAAAGTTCGTAAATTTTACGTAAGTTGAGATAAATTTCACGTAATTGAGAACTCCTTAAAATGTGGAACGCGGAGGAGGGGTACGTGCAGCTGGAACGCTTTATACTGGCTACAAGCCGTTGTATTTGCACGCTCGTCGAGTTCAGCGCAATGAGGTATTAAAAACTAGTTGGTCTATATTACTATCTCACTAATACACTGTTTGTCCGTGACAGGATCGACCGGTCATTGTTACGCCACGACCACCAGCTAGAGAAGAACACGTCAAGTCGTACAATAAATACATCATTCTTTCATGCATCGTCTCTTGGTTCTTCTGCGTGTTTCTCGGACTCCCGGCTTTCATATGCAGGTGCGCGTAACTGCTGAGATGTGTCATCATCATCATCTTCATCATTAGCAGGCGCGATATATGCCTTAAACATTCTTCCGGTCATTCTGCTGCACTCCTGCATTATTTCAAAATCTGTGAACTATTTTTAGAACAATCATTGAATAGATTATGTCACTGCAAACTAGGGTTCCGCTAATTATGGCTAACAGTGTAATTTATTTACTCATTCAGCCCATGATCTTTGACCGGCAGTCATCCCGTGGATCGCACGAATAACGTAGCTCTATACCCCAAGTACAAGTGGCCTGATAGTCCCCACGTTTAAAGAGCAGTATTATGAAACGGTTTACTTATTTTAGAAGATTAATTCATCCTGTTCTACTAAACAAAGTGTGTTAGTATATACACAGATAAATAGCTTTATAAGCATACAAAGCCCAGTGGCGGATGAAAGTTGTATGAAGTCCCTGGCTGTAATTCAAGCGGGGGCGGGCCTTTCCATAAAAAGCAGCCGATGGGCTAGAACGCTTAGCTGGCAGTATCTGGGTGTCCGTGGGAAATGTCCGTGGAATTTTCTTGGAGATATCCGGAAGAATGTCCCGGGAGTTGTTTAGGGAAATTTCCGCGGAGAGAAAAATTTACGGTAAAATGTCAGAGGAATGTTTAGGGGGATTGTCCCGGCGGGTGTTCGGATCGCCTTGCAGGATTACAAGTCTACGTCCACCTGTTATGATTCAGGTCACCTTGGTTAACACACATACACACACACCGGCATACACACACTGACAACTTTCGACCCGCTATAGTGTACGTTCAGCCAGCTGAGCCGAAAATAATTACTAGTCTATATAAACGAAAAGTTCTATTGAATTCCATACACATATAATTAGTAATGTAAGATTGTACGTTTACAACACTTCTGTAACGGCAAAGCTATCAAGTTTAATGATGAAGATTCAATGAGCTTACAATGTCATTTCAACGGCTATTGGACCCAACCCAAATTATTTATAAAAAACATAATTATTGTTGAAGCTCATGACACACATTTTTAGTCTCATCTAGTCTAAATTTTTATTAGTTTTTTAACATGTTAATTTTAGTTTTTTTACGTACATGCATGTACTGTACGGCGTCGCTGAGTCCCCGTAATGGGCGCCTTAGAAGTTTTCATAATGATGATGCTGATGATGGTGGTGGTGGTGGTGGATAAAGGACCCTGATATTATCCTTTCATTTTCATCCGGTCCCTCACTCACTCAAACAGTTTGTCGTAGTATTTGAGGCTCTAAATATTGGAGGCTCTCGATTCAGTCCATTCACCCACGTCGCTTAATGCGCCCCTGTAAAAGCACATTTACTGGGTACGTTTGTATGTGTGTGTTTGTGCAGTCAAAGCGAAGCGTAAGGCGGCCTCAGATCCGCGACGTGCATCAGACCTCAGCTACTGCTCACAATTGTTAATAATTTATGGATTCGTTTTGGGCATCCCAATTATGGGCATGCTGGTGGGTATCTTAGTGCCAGTACTCACCCCATGGAAACCAAGCTGCTATCGTAATTCCTACCAAGGCTCCTGCTACAACTACAAAGTCTACGTCGGCCGTTCCGGATCATGCGACAACGGTGTAAAATCATCCGACGGTTATTGCTACTCCGATCAATGCTCTTACTACAAGTACAGTAGGTTCTGTTACAAATATCGAACATTCGTCGGAAATTCGAGCTTTTGTATTAACGGTAGAAAATCTGCCGCCGGGTACTGTTATTCCGATTACTGTTCCTATTACGAATACGCGGATATCTGTTACGGATACAAACAGAACGCCAATAGTTCCGGCAACTGTACCGGGGTTAGATCGCCAGACGATTACTGCTACACTTTCTGTCCAGATGACATGTACACATATCGCGGGTCCTGCTATGTGGACAAAAAGTACGTGGGAAGTTCGGGCACGTGCATTGGTGTCAGATCTGGCAACTACTGTTACCACAGTTTGTGTCCCTTTTACGAACACCTTGGTTCTTGTTACAGATACTACAAGTACGTGGGTAGGTCAGACTGGTGCTATATGGGGACAAGATCGTCTGACGGTCGTTGCTATTATGAGCGGTGCCGGGATTACCTTTACCGCGGCTTTTGCTATGAAAACAGAAAATATGTCGGCCGTACTGGCCACTGTAGTGGGGTAAGATCACCTGGTAGATATTGTTACTACGACCGCTATTACTAACACGAACCCGGACTGCGTTAAGTTTCTCTTATTATTGTTGTAATAACATCCGTTATATTTAGAGAAGTCTACTGAATGTGTAATTAAAATGTTATTGTAATGCAGCGTTAAGTAATCTGGTTATTGCTGAAGGTCTGCAGGAACGGGTTATGATTTCCATTCGGTCCCATTTTGTGTCGCCATTCCCATTCCCGGTTTCAGTATTCAACATGTCCATTCCCAATCCCGCGGAATTCTCATAAAACGAGAATTCGCATTTCGGACGCAGACCTTCAGTTATTGCGACATTTTGTGTCACTTCGACAGCACACATACAGAAAACGTTTTTACGATGTTGTTCCTTGCCGGGATGTGACAAGGTGCTAATGACAATTGTTGCTGTACTGTTGTTTCTTTTATTATCGTTGTATTTCGTTTAAAGTTACGTCTAATTTTGTGTGTATTACTTTTATATGCATGTTTCTGCTACTGTGTGGCATGTAAGTGGCGCTACCCGCCCTTTGTCACGTTGATTTTAAAATAAATAAATTGTTAATATTGCAGAGTAGTGGGACGGATAACGAACCTTGCTGACTTTGGTACCTAGGCTAGATTTTACTTTAGGACATTTTAAGGTTGTCCTTGTTGTTTTATGTGTAGCATCGCGTACCAGTGTATTCTGTACTGCTTAGGTGTAATAAATAAATAAAAAAATGCAAAATGTATGTATCACAAAACTTGATGAGCTAGCCTATACTAAGATGTATGTATAGGTTGACTACTGGACTTATTATAGAAATTCTCGCACCTAGTTTTAATACTATGATTTACAATATTATTATATATTAATCGTCAGTGTTTGGTATGCGGCAACATCACATATTTCAACACAGTAATTCTTTGTTTATTTGTGTATATGGCGCCGATATATCTGTTGTGTTTGTACATTATGCATAATATTGTAGCCGTGTTATAGTTTATAACCTGTATAGTTGGATACTAACATATTTAAGCATGTATTTTAAAACCTAAAAGTATTTCCAACACAACCTTGGCCTCTAAAGTAACGACCTCTTGAATTTGTGAAAATATATATGTTGTTTTTACCTGACAAAGTGCCAATGACGTACTTGATCTCTGTATTGATATCATCGATCAATCAAATGGTTAAAGTGATCCAATGTTGCACTGTTGGAGACGAAAGTTTCTAGTTTTTAGTTTTTTTCCTACTCGATATGATGCTGTAAGAGTTACTGGCTGATATGCACCGACTTTTCAACTAGCATCGTCCTTCTTTCAACGTTTATAACCGTTTTTCAACTTTTACAAAGGTTTTTGTATATTGTTCGTTGAACATTCATTACACTCATGCTACTACTACAGTGTTCTTCCTGTTCTTGACAGCAGGTTTTCTTTCTGCATGTCTGCGGGGGTGAATATATTACCTTACAATAATAATAATAATAATCTTGGTTTATTACACTTGCAGTCAAGCCGTTACAAGTACGATCAATAGAATCAACAGCAAGCTTCCACCACCGGTACAACAGACGCAAAGCTAGGCCTAGTATAATATACAACCAAACAACACAAGGTTTAGCACGGGCATAATAAGCTGCTACATACAAGCGCTAGGTTTACCTCTATACGGAACTTGATGGCTAACGCAAATTGAAACAACGAATACGCACGTAACTCATAAAGGTAAATATTTACAAATAATTCAATCACTGCCCAACACTTTCGGCGGCGCCAGGATGCGAACCCGGGACCTCTTGCTTACCGCCGAGTGACTAAACCACTCGGTCACTCCCTCCCTCTTCACGATGGTATAATAAAACAAATTAAAACAATTGACAACTCGGATAGTGCAAACCTCCGCTAAGACGGATCGGGATGACTTCTAAAATTTAATTGGACTTCATAGTCAAAAGATACGCCTTTAATAAAAATTTTCGTGAAGATCTGATCTGCAGTTTTCCCACAGATACGAGCCAAACTGTGGAAAATGACCCTTTTGCCACGACGAAGCATTAAAATTCCTATAGATGATCCGATCCAATCGCTGATGACTTCCAAAATTTAACGATGTCTTCGTTATCCACATATTCGTCTTTGATAAAATTGTAATGAAGATCGGTAGTTTTTACGTAAAATTGCTAAAAGACAGACAGACAAGCAAATAGACAAAAAACAAACGCCAGGTATGTATGTGAATATATTGCAGTACTATTGTTGTACTTTGTACTCCGTGACGAAAAAGCAATTCTCCAACTTTCCAGTAGAGACACTCCGTCACCGAGTTTGCTGTGTGGCCAGTCGTTATCTCACACACAGGGGTTGTCGGACCGAAATACCCAGTATTCGTTTGAGAGGGAGGATATCGAGTTAGTCGTCGACACAGGAAACAAAAAATTGAGAGCAAAAGTCGAGAGCAACGCTCAGTTTTTGCCCCCCCCCCCCCCGGGAATTTATAAATGAAGTTTGAACCAATTGCTGTATATTTCGTTACAACTAGGTAACGATACACCACACCACATGACGCATTCGACTATAGATTCATCTGAACTAACGAACAAAGGCTTTCTACGTAATTTTCTATAGAATACGAAGATCAGCTAGTGCATAGATAACGCGCGTCGGCGGTTGTTACGCCGTTCAAGGTCATTCAAGGTCATTGATATTGGTATCAATAACTGGGTACCTCTTTTTAACGTAGGCCTACTCGTGGAGAGTGAACCCCCTAAACTAAAGAGCATAAAATATGGCCTCAAGAAACTGGAAACATTGATCTATCGTATGGTGTGAACCGCGTAGGTGTGGATCACGAGTGTGACAGACAGACGGACGGACGGACAGAGACAGACAGAACCACCTTTTAGCAATAGCGCGCTTTAAGAGAGTTAAACGAGCCCTAAAAGGAAAGCAGTTCGCTCGTAGCCTATAAGCGCTAGGCCTACTCCTACTCACCCAAGTAAACAACAGAATGTCGCAATGTGGCGCAAGTCGCGCTTCCGGAGATGACTTTGCTGCCCATTGAAACGAATTACTGAAGTGTGTCATGTTGCGCTGCAGGCCTATGTGCCACTGACAGTGCATACCTACACGGCGTAATAGTGAAAGAGCTACCTGCGTGCTTAGTACTGCATGCGAAAGAGTGTGAAAGGTAAGAGCGTGTCTTTGTACACGTATTTTAGTTTTTAAATGTTTCAATACGTTTTAAGAACAGTCACAGATATAATTTATCGCGTTTTCAATGATAGGTATATAGCCGTGAAATACTAGAAAAGGAGGCAATTTAATAGGCTATCTGTAGGCCTGTGGAAATGAATTTAGGCCTATAGCAGTTCGGTCTCAGAAGCGGTAGGTCCTATGACTCAGCTGCTATTTTTTGGACCACAGCAACTTGCCGTCAGTGTTCGAATGGGACCGGAACGCACCGGAACGCCGTTCCGGTCCTTTTTTGGACGACCGGAACAACGTTTCCGGTCGTTTTTTGGACGACCGGAACAACGTTTCCGGTCCTTTTAAGACGACCGGAACAACGTTTCCGGTCCTTTTAAGACGACCAGACTTATGGTAAAACTTCACCAAGCATACGTTTTAGTTAGCGTTTATGTGACTCTTTTTTTACTTTGAGTGAGTTTGTAATTCGTTGCAAGAAATTTCGAACTAGAAGTTTATGAATCAGTCTGACACGAAAATGACTTGGCAAAATCTGTTGGCAATTTTTTGTAAGTAAGCATTTACAACCTATCCCTTGACGGCCTTGCAAGATGCTCCGCCCGGATCCGCTTCCCCGGCCACGTAATCATCCATGCTCAAGTAGAAGTCCGATCTCTCTGAAGGGCGCGGACACTATACAACTAGTGCGACTTCGCGCTCCTGTTAATGCTGATTAATATAAATCTTTATTCACCAAACTAGTGGTAGCAAAGAAAAGAAAAAACATACATGCATATATATACAGTGAAAAGCAACAAAACAAAACAAAATACAGCGAGCAAGTATGCCACTCTGTTGTAGTATGCGGTAATACAATAGTAGACACATCATTAATGTGCTAACACAAATTAAAAGGAATACGTTGTAACTTTACAGAAAATATTCTCGGAGCTGGTGAATTTTATGTCAAATGACGCGGAGCGTTTTCTCCATAAAGTGCTTGGTATCTCGAAGTTGAAGTACTGTTGACAAGTTTTAACAACATCTATATTATTACTTTCGAAAAGCTTCATGAAGAAGCAGTTGACGACAAAGTCAAGAGACAATAAATCTGATTTTACCAGTGGGCATGCTTCCAAACCATACATTAGTGAAGGCAAACACTTACTAGATTGTAACACAACATCTTCATTTGCTAATAAGGGTCGATTATATTACGCTGTTTTGCTCCCAGCATCAATTCTTTTATCACAGTTGAGGCTACACATGAATGGAGGCTAACGTGATGTCTTTTTCTGTGTCTGTGTTAGCAGAGTCGGACAACATGGAGCAGCAGGAACCTATCCATGGTCTGCCTGCGTACCGCGACGTAGTGGTCATGTTTTATCCCGACGACTCCACGGCAACGTCTGGTCCACAACCGCCACCGTACCCTTCGGGTACACCACCCGACGTTGCGACAACGTCACCAAGACAACCAAGTCCGAAGAATCAGCAGGAACAACAGCAGCAGCAGCAGCAAGAGGTTGTAATAGTCTACGAACAATAGGCACACGTGCACAGCCGGTCCGCGTAATTACACCAGGGCTGAAAAACACTAGTTTTTAGCAAACGTTTTTAGGTTTTTAAAAGTTTTTAAAAGTTTGTTAAAGGTTTTTTTTAGATTTTAATGTATACGAAGACCGTACACCAAATTGTGACACAGAAATTCACGAAGAATCTCATGCATGATACACCCCTCCTCCTGCCACATCATTTATAGCCATGTGCAGACTATAGGA
>Ga0209562_1000856_pt1 | contig 11020 bp, 8 predicted proteins | sample WorMetvacBELIZE2_FD_187399 | JGI IMG/M metagenome (GOLD analysis project Ga0209562, IMG submission 187399) | Marine gutless worms symbiont microbial communities from Max Planck institute for Marine Microbiology, Germany - Olavius vacuus BELIZE.2... | ecosystem: Host-associated > Annelida >...
TTAATGATTTTTGTTGTGTTAAATCCTGAGAAAATTTGACATCGATAGCTTGTACATTTGCCCACCTTACCTGTATACTGTAGCCACTTTACCTTGGGAAATCAGGATTTCACACACCAAAAATCATTAAAATCGGTTAATTTTTGAGAGTTATTGGAAAAATAAAAGGGGGACGTTTTTTTTGGGACACAGTGTAGTACAGCATTACCAATCACATCACAGTCCACTACAGTAATTGTTCACAAATGTTTTTTTGCAAATGTGTGGCAAATGGTAAAAATGAATGAATGAGCTGCCGACATAGCAATTACAAGCAGATTAGACTCAGGACATGTGTCAACCAGTTACATTTTTACGCACCTGTATTTGATCAGGCAGTATGTACACATCTCCAAACTGCAACAGAGAAACAACACGCAACAAGTGTCATCAATCAACGTCATATACATCACAATCAACAATGACAGTCACAGAACCAGCGGCATTCTGCCATTCCACAGCCAAGTTAAATCAGCAAATAAGTAAATAATATAGCCAGCAAGATTACCTTCTAATCTAAGGCCAATCACTCGTGAATGCACGCATTTACTAACGTGTGGTTATTTCCGGTAATGTGACAAAGAGGTCAGTCACACAACTCGATCCATCATAGCGTAAAACCCCATTCTACATGCAAACCTCATTGTTCTATGAACATAGAACAAGAGTTATGGCCACTGAAATTTTTACATTGCGGGAATAGGGATTTTCTACCCTTTTTTGCTCCTGTGACCTTGACCTTGATCCTTTATATGAACTTGACCTGTATTCCCTGGAGATGTACCAGATGTGCAAATATGAACTTCCTATGTCAAGCCTTTTGAAAGTTATCGTCTAGCAGACAGACAGACAGAGACAGAGACAGGCACGACCAAAATTACATACCATGCTGCTTCGTGGGTGGTCAATAAACAGTTCTTTCAACTAATAAACTCTAAATGCATACTATGCCATTAGACATCAATTACAAAAGTTATGAATGATAACTGCTATACTTTGTATTTGCACAATGCATCAAACTAGAGACGTCTGTCATAACCAAATGTTATCAAAATTCTACAAGAGTGACAAACAACTGAGCAAAACTGACGAGACACAAGTCAAGCTGAGTCGACTGCAGAGTCCACCGTGAACCCTGCAAACACCCAGCAGCTATCAAAATTTATAATTGATATTTATATCAATATGATATTATGAGATTTATAATTTCCTTGAACTACTGTTGTCTCTCCATTTCTTGTGCCTATCTTTTTAGTTGAACTGAGCCTTATCTCCAACAACTATTTGCTTTGCCCTGACAGCATACAATTTTACTTACTCTGGTCAAGATTTACACCAATGTACCTCCAATGTTAGCCTCAAAACACAAGTAGCTGCCTCATAATAATATAACGCTTCTGATAACAAAGTTTGCATCTCTAATTCAAGATATCCTGAAATTACACATTTGAACACTGTATTAACGCTGTAACATAAACATCAGCATTCTGATACTGCAATGCAAAGCTCTCACAATACAGGAACAGCATTAGTTCACTAGCAGCAAACAGACCTGCTGGTCATACAATGCCCAGAACACTGGCAATGGGATGAACAACCAAAACACATGCAACACTTGTCGTACGTCATCTAGAAATGGCATCTGCAATACACACAATATGTTATTTACAATTTACAAATTACAAAACTACTGTTATGTGTTTACTGCCTCACAACTGCTATTACTGAACCACGTGAGCAAATATTATTTAAACTAAATCAATTACGACATAATATAAACATACAAATGCTTACAAGCCTGCTCCACTACACACATAACCATCAGCATCAGCACAGCCACATTTCATCAGTGTGTGTCTCATGTTTGAGCCTATTTCTGATTCTTCATCTTCACTGTTTGTGGCAGCCACAATACAGCGGAGAATCTCAGTAACAGAGCAGTTTGGTTCATCTACGGCCGACAGTTATGCCGCAACAATTCCACTCCACACAACAGCACACGACATTCACACACTGCATCATCTCTGTTCCTCCTGCACAAGTGCCTCTACTTCATCAACAGATCAAATGCTGGCCACGACATGTGAACAGTCATTTTAGTGTAGTATGGTTTCACCGGACTAGTGCCAAGAATATTTAACTGTGATGAAATTCAGTCTTACTGCCGATAAAGTACCAAACAATTCGTTATGTGGATCACCTTCTTATGTGAGTTACAAACTTCTAAAAATGGTCCTGTTTTTTGCTACATCCTGTAAACATAACCAAATCAACTTTCATTCTTCAATGACTAACATACATCCCACAGATGGGGGACTGCTTTGATGTGGTGGTGGGGCTTATGGGCTCCGAGGATCCTGAAAATTCCGCTTAAGGAATCCAAAAGGGAGGAAGATACTAAAGAGTCCCCCAGTTTGGCTCTCAGAACCCGGGTTATGGGGGTGTTAAAATCTCTCCGGATCCCGTCCAGAGTGTCTGGCAGTACCGCTACCTGCTAGCTTTCTCAGGAGTTGTCAATGGGGCTCCTAAATTGAAAGCAACTGGTGTATTTACAGCTGTTTAGCCATTTGAGAGCCACACCAGTGGTGGTAAGCCCTCTAGCTACAGTTCCTCCTGGGGACCATTTCCTCATTCCCGTCCACAATGGGCAAGGAAGTTATGAGCGAGGCTCGAGAAGTATGCTCGTTTATCAGCTGGCACTTTTTTCTCAGCTCAAGTGTGTTATCAATTTGGGTACTTGGTCATAACAGTATCCCAGGTAATGTCATTCATCTATTTTACCACAACGATGGTATGTTACTCCAGGTTTTTTATGGAGGTTAATGAGTTCTACTACGTTCAGTCTGTCACCTGGACACAGTGTTGTCGTAGGTAATTACACTTTATTTATTTTGCCACAATGATGGCTGGTTACTTTATATTAGGATTTTATCAGTTATGCATTCTTTCAAGTACATAAGAATTTGAAAATAGATTTACCTAACGGGGTTGCGCACTGGGCTGCAATTGATGGATGGCTTCAGCACTGGATGTAGTCCACCCCAAAGGTAAAATTACAGGTAAGGACTAAGATACATCGACTATCTGTGAAGTCCTGCTGCATTTGACAAACAAAATTCTATGGCCAGTTGTTGCAGCTTCAGCTCATCAGTCAAATTTACACATAAAATTCCAACAATCCACAGACCACACTGCTGCTATCATTACCTTGTGTCTGGATGATAAAAAAGTTCAAGTGATTTCTTCTAACGAATAAGTCTGATCACCTAGAGATCAGCAGATAAGATCCGTAGTTTTAAATACAGAGCTGCCAATTTAACTAACTGTTCAGATTCCGTTGGTCTTAAAACATTTCTTGTCTTAACTTCAGTCTCGAACTGAATTCTGGTTTAGTCTCTCATATAAAACCGAATGCTCGTTATCACCTTAAAAAAGTCAAGCAACTTTACATTTGTCTTCCGCATCACATCACATCACATCACATCACTTCAGTATTCCTTGCTATCAGGTGCATATGTCACACACATTTTCAATACCAGACTCACACACAACATTTCTGCTGCTGAAAATCCATAAATTATGCTGACAGGCATCAAAGATCACACACAATGCCGATAATGTGGCATATAATTTGTCGTACTCACATCATACTTATCATCAGCGTAGTACAACCAGTGCTCCTTCTGCTCAGAACTGCCACATCTGTTCTTCATAGCTCTCTATGCAACCACATTCATATTAAAACAGATATCCAAATTCGTATATGTTTTTTACTTACTGCTTACCGATGTAAATTAATCTTCTCATCATGACATACAGAGGTAAAGGCAAGCAGTGTGCCTGAACTGTGGGGCCCTAACTTTGTTGTATTAACCAATTTAAAAATTACTCACGTCTTCATGAAAATAACCAAATAGGTTTCTAGATATCACAATCAGACACGTATCTGATGACTAAAAATATTTTCAGTGTACTGGGAGAAATTTATGTTTACATGACCCATTAGAAACCTGCTGATACTGATTCATTTCATTTGTTCACTGGACAGGTTTGCTACCACACAACTCACATTAACTAGTACTTATAAAATAATGTAATGTAAATATCAAGATGGCTGTGATATGCTGTGATGCTCACACTGTCCAGTACGAGTAACAAGGCTCAGTGTGGCGTTTGTACAGCATGAAGACGATAGGGAAGGTTGTCAAGAGATGGCAAACAGTGGAGAGTTACAGTAGTCTAGTCATGATGAGATGAATGCATGAACTGTCTTGTGGCTTTGGGCGACAGCGCTCCTATGACAGGTCAGTGCTGTCGTATTCTGACTGACACACAGCACCAACATGTGCCGACATGGTCCGCTATGTTGCCGACATGGTCAGCTGTCAACAATAGTGCCAAGATCTCGCCCTGCGTTGACTGCTGTTGTCAATGACGACAGGATGGCAGTGTTGCAGATGGTGACCTTTTTGACTTGCTGTCTTGAACCGACCCAGATGTCAAACGTTTTGGCAGGGTTGAGATGCAGGCAACTAGCACTTAACCATTCCACGGCATCAACAATGCACTGAGAGTCGAGCAGCTGCATACTGGGAGTCGGCGACTGGAATGCTGAGGTACAACTAGCAGTCATCAGCATACTGGTGCAGTGTGAGGTCATCAGATGCAATGACGGTGCTCAGGTTAGCCGTGTACAAAATGAACAACAGACGTGCCACGACCAATGCTTGCAGTATGCTGTAACAAATCCACTGTATCACTGATGACAAGCCACTGTATACGACTGATAAATAGAAACAGTGTAAGTCTAGTTACCACACAGACCTACACATTCAATATTCTAGACGCTGTACATAACAGCAAATAATACTGCCACCAATCTGTTCAAAAAGCTTACCACAAAAAATGGCAGCAGTGTTCATAAATGAGCTGACTACTCATGCGACTAAACTCAGTAGCTGATCATGTTACTGCAGTCTCTGACTGAACATACGATCCAGAAACAGAATTGTCTCCAATTGTAAGAAAGTGGCCGAGATATTTTTTATTTACATTTTGCACATTTTTGTGTACAACATGTACACATTTAATATTTTATATATATGACTGTTGATATATTTGTATATTTGTATATGTTAGATACGTTTATAAAAATTGAGTGGCTGCCATTTTCCGAGGTCAGTTTTTGGTGGCAGCATTACTGTGAGTGAGTGTATTACCCCAATGCAACAGATCATTTCTCGAATGACACTGCCAGTAGGTGGATATACTTTGTAGTAGCAACGACCAAGAACAAACAGTCCTGCACAAAACAGCAACTAATGACATGAATGCAACAAACTGTTTCACAATGCATACAGTTAATTTTTTCACGATAACACATATTCGTAGCAAGCTACATCATTTGCCAATCAGTAGTTTTTTGGTTACTGTGCAAACAGACAGACAGACAGACACCCATAGAGACAAACGCCACAAAAACAATACCCCCCCCCACTTCACCTGCACAGCTAGCATAACCTCAGCGAGACTACATGGTGTAAGAACAAGTATGGGTCCACCCAACAGTAAGTTAGTAAGAGAACTTATACATGGTGCAAGTGCTGCAGCCCTAATCAAACAGTGTGCTTTCAACAAATGCCTAAAGCATACATAACTAGAAAAGGTGTGAATTGTGAATGCATTGCAACTTGAGGCCACCCTATGTCACGTCAGTTTTACTGGGCTGTTTTTCGCCAAATTTGTACTGTGCAATGCACACAGACTACTACTTAGCAATGTCCAATCAAAATTCTGACTTCACCATTAGATTCAGTGACCCTGATTTCCTAAAAAAGAGCAATAATTTGGCAGTCAGACGACGTTTTCATGCTGTGATGTTAACCTTTGACCAGATGACCTTGAATGTTTGTAGTACATCAGGTGTCACATGATCAAACTTTGTACCAAATTTCAGCAAAATCGAACAATCTGCAGCTGAATTACTGGCGATGTAGCAATCTTTGCCATTGTTATGTCACGCTGTGACCTTGACCTTTAACCCCTCAACCTCAAACGTTTGTTGTACATAAAGCGTCACATGTTCAAACTCTGTACAAAATGTGAGCAAAATCAAACAATCCACAGCTGAGTTATTTATGATTTAGAATATTTTTTGCCGTCAAATTTTAAGGGGGGGGGGCACTTACCTCCCGAGGGTACTCGGGGATGCATGGTGCATGTGCTAAATTGTACCAAATTTGGGGAGGACACAAGGCCACCATTACTGCTCACCGAGTTCATTTTAGATATCAGATGTCTTGCTCCATTTTGATGCATGGGTAGCTCAATGATAAGTCTAAAATTGAGGCCAAATTTTGCACTTCTTGCCACCTGTAAAAATTAGGGGATTGATTGAGTAAGGCTTAACGTCCCACCAAACACATTATAGGTCATATCGGGGACGGGTTTTTATGGGTCAAATGACCCAACCAACAGTGTCAAAGCACTGAAGGAAGACAGGTAAAAATTAGGGGAGGCGAGGGTGAGATGTGTAAGGAAAATGTAGCTGGGTCTATGGCCAAACCTGTAGTATACAAGAGCTGAGGCCTGGTAAAATAGAAATAAAATTCATCAAAGCAATCGTTAAGGCCTTCCGACTTATACATGGTTGAAAGGCCTCTAATTACTCCCTCCTCTAACCTAGCGACAAACTGTGCAACTGGCCATTTCGAGCGATTCTGTTACACCATACGTGTTGTCAACATCAGCTCAACACTGTCTTAAGTTCTTAACATTTTTGAGTATCTGCCCACATTTTTGAGTATCTGCCCTCATTGCAGCAGTGTGGGCGAGTGTGCCCATTTTGCAAGACATCTTCTGACGTCTTGTTGAAATTAACTATTAGCAAAACACTTTAAGTAATATAAAAACAAGAAAGGTTTACCAATTGCAATCAGCATCAGAATTGCTGGTATTGCAAATGCCACTGGGAAGCAACTGGAACCAAAGCACTGAACATTCTCTACAATGTAAATAACAATGGCAGGTTATCAAACAGTTGCACACAACATTGCTGTAATCTATATCTAATAATTCCTATCTTTGTGCGTGACAGGCAGGAGACTGGTTGCTCAGTGCTGTGAGCCTGTGGAGATATATGTGAGGGTGGGGCGTCGGAACGTACTGCGAACTATGTTTACTCTTTATTACTGCACAATCATCGCTGTTTCAGCGACATCTGATATGGCCAGATTATCGCAACACATTTGAGGTGTGGTGGGATCTTTAGTGATAGTATTATTACATATTTTCTCCTGATTCTGACAGTGAAATAATTTAGAAAATCTGTTAATATTTGACGATATCAAGGCGTACCAAAAAACTGTGCCATTTTTTGGGCCACCCTGAGGTGGCATGATAACGAACTGTCATGTTATTAAATACACTAGTGTTAACGGTATGTTGTGCGCTGTGATAAATGATACGAACTCAAATGCTATAGCGATATCACTCCATATAGGTCACAAAGCCAAAATCTTTACAACATATGTCTACAACATCTGAAGGGAGGCAGCAGTTGCAAGCCAGAGACATGAAATATGTAAACATTCACCTCGAACAACTGGCGTGACTATCATTGACAGGAAGCTGCCAAAATTGATTGCAAAGTAGAATAACGAGAAAAAATGCAGTCTCTCTGTCTCCTACAGATAGATATTAACAAACAGTGAGTGAGATTTGTCAGCAGCCATATGTACTAACTGTACAGCAATAGGTACATTCAGTTACATGTTTTAAACTAAACCATTTCACTAAAAATGCATGTCGTCATCCAGCGTTCACCATCTACACATCTGTCAATTAGAGCATCAGATGCAGAATTCTGTTCCAGTTATATCAATTAGCATACAACAGCTTATACAGCACAGCCACTAGTCCTAGAAGAACTGGCTGCATAACAGTGAGTTTTACAGATGGAAGGAAACCGCAGACCTGGCAATATCTCCATACTGTTCTCAAAACCACTGATCAAAATTACACCAACTTCCATGTGACAAAATAAATGTCGCACACAGAGACCATGTGCACATACAGTGTGTCTCAAAAAAGTGTCACCCTCTTATGATGATAATTTCATCAAATCTTAACTGATTTTCAAAATTCTTTCACTGCTGGAAAGTCTGTTAAATTTTCTACAAAACAATATGTAACTAACATTGCCCAAGACACCTAAAATATGTTGCCGCACTACCTGCAGAAACTTACATGTTCAAATTTGATGCATCATTTTGCATATTAATCTATGTTCCAATAAAAGGTAGCTACCAAACTCATGGTGGTAATTTCATAACATCTAAACTGATTATCAAAATTTCACGGAGCATTCTGTAAGTCTGCAGCGTATCTTCTTGACTCACAACCAGATCATTAACCAGGTCAACGTTTTCTTCAGTGCGGGCACTTCGTGGTCTGCTGCTACCTATGAGTCTGTTGACGGCACCGGTGTCTCTGAACTTTTTCAGCAGCCTGTTAATGCTACTTTTGTCCATTATTTTGTTTGGAATTTCATTCTTTAACTCCATCGCTTTATATCCCTTTAACTGATACAAATGTTTAATCAAAATCTTATCTTTATTACTAGACACCACATTACAAATACTGCGGCAACGTTTACAATGATGTAATTCTAATGCCACAAAACTCTGTGACACTCGGCGTGGACGGAGTCGAATTCGGGCGTTTCGTAGTACTATCTATCGTCCGCCGATCTCCTAGTCCTAGAAAGTTCTAATGCGGTCCGAGTCCGACATTGCATCAGCGACATAGCATCAGCATAGCGTCAGCGTGGATATCGCTGCATTGATTGCTGCTTATGATGTCGTTGGCAACGGCGTTAACGACGTGCGCTATTCAGAGGCGTCAAATTTAACCCCCTCCCCCAAAACTCCTTCGTCAAATTCCATCCATATTTTGCAGAGGGTATCATAGGGATGATCCCCCAAAACGCTAAAAATTTCGCGAAAATCTGGCTACTAGTTTCAGAGAAATTTTTTGAAATCGAAATTATTCTTTTCTGGGCCCCCCTTTACAGGGGGTCCGGATGCTAAGATTTTATTTTTGAGGGCTCGAAGGCCCCCAACTGCACAACAAATTTCGAGCCCCCCGAACCTCCCGTTTTGGAGATATGAGGTGTTAAAAGTTTCAACTTTCACACCCCTTCCCCCAAAATTGCGCGGTCAGATCCCCTCCATATTTTGCATAGGGTATACTAGGGATGACCTCCAAAAACCCTGAAAGTTTTGTGAAAGTCTCACGAACAGTTTCCGAGATATTCGGCTTTTCACTGTCCAAGCCTATCGCCGAGATACAATAGTGTCTTCTACCTTAAAAACGGAGTCATTATACTCCGACGAATACTCCTTCACATCAAATGAGTAAAAAATCAGTGACATAGATATTTTTATATCCAATCAGTAGCTAAAAGTCTCGCTGTTTTATGCACCAAAAATTATCAAAATCGGTGACAACATAACGAAGTTACAATCCAATAAAAAGTGACATGTTTTTATGGTACACAACAATATGCAACAAATTTGAACATCGAACTTTCGCAAGGTAGTGTGGCAACATATTTTAGGTGTGATGGATGATGTTATACACAACTTTGTTAGATATTTAACAGGTTTTCCAGCAGTGAAAGAATTTTGAAAATCAGTAAATATTTCACAAAATTATGGTCACAAGATGGCTCACTTTTTAAAGACACAGTGTATATACACCATAAACCATACAACAATTAACAGTCACACATTTGACAGTTCGCTGACCTTTTGCTGACCTATCTCTGAGTCACATTTAGTAAGTTACAAGACAGTCAAAACTGATTGATGTAGAAATCATTCATTCATCACTTTTGCAACATCACAGAAACATGCTGTCCGATACAGATTCTTTGTGCAACTTTTTTATTCATGAAAATCTTGACTTAAACATGAAAAATTATGTTAATTAGTATATTGCTAAATTCAGGTTAACTTACATATTCCAAGTAATGCCTTTGATACAATGTTTTGTTTACAATTAACGTGACTGCTCAGTTATGGCATAAATACCAACAAACTGTAATCTGAAGTTGCAGGGAACAGTCTCAGGTTTCACACTTGCTGTCTATTAACTTGCTGGACGTCACATGTGATTATGCTGTGCTACACTTATAAATGTGACACAGAACAACTATATATTATAATTCACTCTCTCACTCAACATCAGCTATCAAATATACTGCAGCACAGAGACAGTAGTTTGGCTGATCAAAACAAGAGTACTCGCAGACAGCACATATCTGTCAAGGCAAATCAGGTCCTGATCTGGATATGCTATCAAAAGTCTGGATCCACATCTGGATCGAGATGACTCCCAAAATTTAATACAGACATTCATGTCCAAAGATACCTCTATAATACAATTTCATAAAGATACGATCAGTTTTTCCAAAGATATCAGCCAAATTGTAGAAAAATACCCTAACTTGCAATGATTGATTGATTGATTGAGTAAGGCTTAACGTCCCACCAACACATTATAGGTCACATGGGGACGGGTTTTTACGGGTCAAATGACCCAACCAACAGTGTCAAAGCAAAGTAAATGATTTATATGGAGCCGAAGTCTTAAAAAGAATCAGGGCGCATAATGTTTGCAATGTTAGGCAATGTTAAAGAATCCTTCCAAAAATCCTTGTATACAGATGTAGGCGCAGATTACTTCAAAAATTTAAACCGTTCTTCGTTCTCTACAGATACACCTCTCAATATTTTTGTGAAGATCTGATCAGTAGTTTTTATGTGAAGTTTCCAACAGACAGACACACAAACGGTGAGTAAAACAAAGTCGATGGTAGTATCGTATCGTATCGTGAAGGGGCAGGGCTTCGTTAGCCCCGTAGGCACAGACCTCTAGCGGGTCCAAACGCCTTCCCCAAGCAAACCCCAGTTATCCC